>Ga0247841_10010217_pt1 | contig 12849 bp, 12 predicted proteins | sample LaCruzMarch2015__2_FD_192410 | JGI IMG/M metagenome (GOLD analysis project Ga0247841, IMG submission 192410) | Freshwater microbial communities from meromictic Lake La Cruz, Castile-La Mancha, Spain - LaCruzMarch2015_18m | ecosystem: Environmental > Aquatic > Freshwater > Lake | place: Spain... | reverse complement strand
AGCTTTAACTGTTTCTACAATAGACGAAGATCAAAAAAAATAGATGTTATTGTTTCATGGGCGGATAAAATTTCTCCTAATCGTTCTGTTTCTTTGAGTACTTATCTTACGAACTGGAGAGCTGTGCAAAATATAGAACCTGGGTTAACTGTAAATAAAACCGTCATAAATCATGGTGGTTCAAAGGTTGTTAGTGACTTTGGTCCTTATAAAGTAACTACCACGATACTTGCTGGTGATCCACCGGTACCGACTGTAGTGGAAACTCCGATTACAATAGGTGAGGCTATTTTGCTTAGTGAGGGAGAGTATACGGTTTCAGAAGTCCCAGATTCAAATTATATTCAAAGTTTTAGTGGGGACTGTGATTCGAGTGGAGTGATTACTTTGGTTGCTAATAATGTGTATACCTGCCTTATTACTAATGAAGAACTGGTTAGTCCTACTGTTACAACAGATACTCCAATTACTAGTATTACTCAAACAACGGCATCAGGTGGTGGAAATGTTACTTCAGACGGAGGTGCTTTAGTTACTGCGCGAGGAGTGGTTTGGGATACGGCAATTAATCCGACCATAGCTCTTTCTACAAAAACATCTGATGGAACTGGTACCGGTTCATTTTCAAGTAGCTTAACGTCATTAACCTGTAATACTCTTTATCATGTTCGTGCTTACGCCACAAATAGTCTTGGGACATCATATGGATCTGATGTGACATTTACAACGTCTGCTTGTAATACTGTTCCTACCGTTGATTCTCCAACATCTGCTTCTATTACTTCTTTAAGTGCGACACTTGGTGCAACGGTGCAATCTCTTGGAATACCTGCTTCAATTTCTGCTCGAGGTGTTTGTTATAGTACCTCGATTAATCCAAGCCTGACTAATGGTGCTACTTGTGTAACTGCGACGTTGTCTCAAACTATTCCTGGCACATTTACTATATCTGCAACATCATTAACTGCTAGTACTCTCTATAATTATCGTGGGTATGCTACAAACTCCAATGGTACAGGATATACAGCAAATACTACATTTACAACATTGGCACCTTCTTCAACAATTACTTTTATAGGAGCTGCTGCTGTTTCAGGAACAACAGCTACTATTCCAGCTCATAATGTTGGTGATTTGCTTGTAGCCTTTGCTTATAGAGATAGAAATGCTTCTGCTCCTTCTTTGGCTGCCGGTTGGACAGATATAAATTCATCTGGCGGAGGTAATGCGAATTCAAGTCGTCTTGCTTATAGAATAGCTACAGGCGCTGATTCGGGTGCTGGTTGGTCAAATGCCACCGAAGTAGTTGTACAGGTATATCGAGGGCAATCTATCGCTCCTATTGGTGTTAATGGAGCTAATAATGGCAAGAGTACTACTGTTATATATCCAGCTCTTTCGTTAAGTGTAACTAACGGTACTTCTTGGGTGATTGGTTTTGCTGGACATAGAAGTATTAATACTAATCTTCAAAATGCTCCAACTGGGATGACGCAACGTGCGACTCGTGTGGACACAGCAGCAGAAGTGGCTGGTCACGATACAAATGGAGGAGTTTCTTCTTGGTCAGCTCAAAATGTTTCAGTTGGCGGAACGAGTAGCGGTTGGATGACTAGAACTTTAGAGATAAAATCTCAATAAAATTAAGTATGTTTTGTAAAAAGTATTATTTTTTAGGAAAAAAAGGATTTTCATTGGTTGAAATAATTGTTTATATTGCTTTAGTCGCAATGCTTTTATTGGTTGTTTCTGGTTTTTCAATTTCAATTTTAGATTTTAATAATAAAAATAAAGTTGTGTCAGAAGTTGAATATCAGGGTTTACAAACAATGCAAATTATTACTCAATATATCCGTAATGCGGATAATATTACTTCGCCATCTCAAGGATTGAATAGTGATAATTCTTTAACGTTAGAGATGCTCTCCGGTCTTCCTACTCCGGTTGTTTTTACTTTAAATGGAGGGAAAATCTATATCAATGAAGCTGGTGGAGGGGATGTGGTTATTAACAATTCTAGGGTTCAAATTACAAATCTTCTTTTTCAAAACTTGTCTAGAACCAGTACTCCTGGGATAATAAGAGTCAGTTTTACGTTAAGTTATTTGAATCCGGAATCTAAAGCAGAGTTTAATTATTCTAAAAATTTTTATGTTTCAGCGTCTCTTAGATAGTAAAGAAAAATTTCAAAAAGGATATTTAGCTATATTTGCCGTAATAATGGTAATTTCCATTGTTTTATTATTAGTTTTGTCTTTTTCCGTAAAAAGTTATTATTCAATTTTGAACAGTAGGGGAATGTATAAATCTAATCAGGCAAAAGCTTTGGCTAATATGTGCGGCGAGTACGGGTTAAAGCAAATTCGTGATTTAAATACATTTACCGGAAGTAACACTTTAAATTTGGGGTCAGGTAGTTGTACTTATACGATTTCAGATCTTGGTGGGACAAACAGGCAGGTAAATTCCTCCGGGGCTATAAATAATATTATAAGAAAGGTGAAAATTATGATTACTTCAGTTACTCCCATAGTGACTGTTTCGTCGTGGCAGGAGGTGGCTGATTTTTAAATAATGAAATAATTTTTAGTTAACTAATAATATGTTTAAAAACTACAAATCTTTATTAATATCTGGAGTTATATTGGTTTTAATTATTGGTCTTATTCTTTACGTCTTTAATTTTTTAAATCAGAATATATTATTTAAAACTAAAGTTAATTTTAAAATTAATATTGAAAATACGGGAAAATCAATACAAAAGCAGTTCGATAGTTATTTTTTTGCATTAAACGGATTGCAGAGCCTTTTTGCTTCAAGTGTTCTTGTAGAAAGGGATGAGTTTAAATCTTATTGTGAATCTTTGGATATTATAAATACTTATCCAGGGTTATTAGGGATTGAATATATTGAGATAGTAGAAGATAAGAATATAAAGGATTTTGAAAAACAGGTAAGTGAAGATAAATTAATAAATCCAATTGGTTATCCTAATTTTAAAATAATTTCTAATGAACAAAAAAACGAATATGCCGTTGTAAAATATGTATTTCCTGACGTTTTTTCTTCAAAAGTTTTAGGAATCGATTTTTATTCAGACTTAGCAAGAAAGAGTATTTTGGAAAAATCTAGAGACAATAATCAGTCGATGATTATTGGACCACTTAATCTTTTAGTAGACAATCAGCCTGGTTTTAATGTAGTTTTTCCTATTTATAAAAATGGAGTTGCTCTAGATACAATTGAATCAAGAAGAGAGAATTTAATCGGGTTTGTGGTCGGTTTAACGAATTTAAAATATTTTTTTGAAAATGCCATTAAAAATTCTAATTTAAAAGAGGATAATTTAAATATAGAAGTTTTTGATATTTCTAATAACAGCATTCCTGAAGAAAATAATATTATTTTTAGTTTAAATAATCCAGCAGGAGATGGGATAGAAAAATCCGCAAATTTGTCTGAACAATTTCAATTATCTGTTGGAGGAAAACAATTTCTTTTAATATTTTCTTTAGAAGAATTAAATATTTCGGTTGTAGAAAAAGTTATACCATATATTATTTTGATTTTAGGGATAATTATTAGTTTATTAGTTTTTATTTTAATTTATGTTTTTTCGACAAGAGCAGAAAGGGCAAAATATTTAGCTGATAAAATGACAAAAGAGATTAAATTGGGCGAAGAAAAATATCGTGCAACAATTTCCGCGTTACCAGATATGTTGTTTTATTTTGATGATAAAGGGAAATTCTTAGATTGCCAGGGCGGTGATTCTGATCAATTATTAATGTCAAAGGAAGTATTTATTGGTAAAACGTTGAATGAAATAATGTCACCGATAGTTGCCGAGAAAGCAATGCAAGCGATTAAGAAAACTATAGAAATTGGTAGTTTACAGATTTTTGAATATGATCTTGATTTGCCAAAAGGAAAGGCATCATTTGAAATGCGTATGGTGAGATCTGCTTCCGATAGAATATTAGGAATAGCAAGAAATATTACAGATAAGAAAAAATATGAGGAAAATTTAAAAGAAAAAACAAGTAGGTTGGAGAGAATTAACGATACTATGATGAGCAGAGAGATAAAGATAATTGAATTAAAAAAAGAGGTTGAGAATTTAAAAAAAAGTAATAGTTAAAATATGTTAAACATGTTTTTGAGTTTAATAAGCATTGGAATACTTGTTTATTTGATGGTAGTTTTGTTATTGAGGGCAAAAGTTAAAAAGAATCAATACCTTATTATTCTTAATTTTGCTTTATTTTATTCTTTTTTGGCGGCAGTTTTAAAATTTATTTCTGAGCGAGTAGAAAAATTATCTTTTTTGATGAATTATAATTATAGCGGAGCTATTGCAGCCGTATTTACATTGGTTTTGCTTTTAATTTTTGTTTTAATTCGTAAAGAAAGACTTGATCATAAAATAATATATTTTATTTTATTTTTAGGTATATTAATTATTTTTATTTTTGGATTTTTTTCATCAGTCATAGGATTATTTTTTACTCCAATAGTAATTATTCTTTCTTTTATATTAACTGTTCTTTCTTTTTTGATTTATTTTTTTAATAAGCAAAAAGGTGGACTTTATTTTATAGCATATGTTTTAACAATGATTATAGCGGGATCAGTTGTCAGTTATTCAGAGACTTTAAGGTTAGTTTTTGTTTTAATCGCTTATTTTCTTTTGGCTTTTGGCGTGTTGAGATTTAATGAAAATAAAGAGAATATTAATGCTGCTGAAGTAATTTTTGGAAAAGCGTCAAAAAACATTTTTAAGATCAGTTCAAAAATAATTTTAATATTTTCAGGACTTTTTATTATCGTAATAATCATTGAAGGATTTATTATAAGTAGTTTGGCCGGTAGATACTTTAAAAATATTTCTTATGAACAAATTAAAAATATTAATAGTGTTAAAAATGAGCAAATAAGAACTTTTTTGAGGAGTGAAAAAGAGGTTGTTTCTATTTTGGCGGCAAGTACGGTTTTTCGTGATTTTTTGAGTCTTTCTTCTCGATCAGATAATTATTTATCTGAAAAAGAAAGAACTTTTCAGAGATTAAATCGTTCTATTAATTTAGTGGAACAAATTACAGAGATTTTTATCTTGGATAATAATGGAAAAATAGTTGTCTCTACGGATGAAATTAAAGAAGGCCAAGATAAATCAGGAGATTCTTATTTTTTGGAAGGACAAAAAGGTTTATTTATAAAAAGTCCTTATTATTCAGAGTCTGTTAATGCGAATATTTATACTGTTTCAGCTCCGATCAGGGATGACATAACTGGCGAACTTTTAGGTGTTGTTGTTGTGAGAATGGATCCTAAAAATCTTTATGATATTATTGGTAGTATTGCTTTATCTGGAGAAACAGGGGAAAGCTTTTTAATTGATAAAGATTTATATTTTTTAACGCCGTCGCGATTTTTAGGGGAAAAAGTAATTTTAATTAGAAAAATTAACACTCAAAACGCCAGAGATTGTTTTGCTGAAGAAGAAGTAAATGCCTCAAAAAGTGGTGATTATTTACAGCATATCGGTCATGAAGGGATTAAAAATTATATTGATTATAGAAACGTACGTATTATTGGCACTCATTCTTATGTTCCAGATTCTAATTGGTGCTTGATAACAAAAATAGATGAATCAGAGGTTTTGGCTCCGGGTGGCCAAATAGTATCAAAATTCTTTTTGATATGTTTTGGGGCGCTAATATTTTTCTTTTTTGTCGGAATACTTGTTTCTCGAATAATTGTGAAACCTATTAATAAATTATATGAGGGCACAAAAATTATTGAAGAAGGAAATCTTGATTTTAAAATTGAAAATAATTCTCAAGATGAAATAGGTGATCTTTCACGTTCTTTTAACAAAATGGCAGCTACCCTTAAAAAATCTCGATTGGAAATAGAAAATAAAGTTGAGAATCAAACATACGAAATAATTTTAAAAACAGAGAAATTAGATAATCAACAGATGGCTATTTTAAGTGTATTGGAAGACGTTAAGAAAGAAAAAATAAAATCAGATTTATTAGCTCATGATTTGGATAAATTTAAACTTGCCGTTGAAGATGCATCAGATCATATTGCTATTACGGATCTTGAAGGAAAAATAATTTATGCCAATAAAGGAGTGGAAAAGATAACAGGTTTTTCAAGAGATAAAGTTATTGGTCAAAAAGCAGGGTCAAAAGAAAACTGGGGAGGATTGATGGATCCGATTTTTTATCAAAAATTATGGAAAACAATAAAAGAAAATAAAGAAGTATTTTCTGGAGAAATTAATAATAGAAGAATAAGCGGAGAAGATTATATAGCTTTTGCAAGTATTTCACCTGTTTTAGATGAAAACAAAAATATAATTTTCTTTGTTGGTATTGAGAGAGACATTACTAAAGAAAGACAAATAGATAAAACTAAAACAGAATTTGTTTCTTTAGCTTCTCATCAATTACGTACACCATTATCGGCTACGAATTGGTATACAGAAATGTTATTAGCCGGAGACGCAGGGAAAATTAGTAAAAAACAAAAACAATACTTGGAAGAAATTTATCACTCTAATAAACGTATGGTGGAATTAGTAAGTTCCTTATTGAATGTTTCTCGTCTTGATCTGGGAACTTTTTATATTGAACCTAAGCCGACAGATATTATAAAAATAGCAGACAATGTTTTAAAAGAGCTTTCTTCTGAAATTAATACTAAAAAGATAAAGATCAAAAAAGATTATGATAAGACTATTGCTGAAATTAATGTTGACCAAAAATTAACGACTATTATTTTTCAGAACTTATTGTCTAATGCTGTAAAATATAATAATGAAAAAGGAACAGTTACTTTAGCAATTAAAAAGCAGGATCAAAATATATTGATTACAGTTTCTGATAACGGTTATGGAATTCCTGAAAAAGATCAGGCTAGAATTTTTACTAAATTATTTCGTGCTGATAATGCAAGGGAAAAGGAAACTGACGGTACCGGATTAGGTTTATATATTATAAAATCAATCATGGAGCAATCTGGCGGTAAAATATGGTTTGAATCAAAGAAGGACCAAGGAACGACTTTTTATGTTACAATACCCTTATCTGGCATGAAAACGAAAGAGGGCACAAAAGGATTAGGCTAATAATTAATTTTTATAAATATGTTAGAAAATAAAAATATTTTAGTCGTCGAAGATGAAAAGCCATTATTGGAAGCGATAAAGCAAAAACTTGAAATGAATAATTTTTCAGTAGTAACCGCAAGAAGCGTAGAACAGGCGATAAATTATCTTAAAGATATTAAAAAAATTGATGTTATTTGGTTAGATCATTATCTATTAGGGAAAGAAAATGGTTTGGATTTTGTGGTAAAAATTAAAGAAGAAAATTCTAAATGGAAAAACATACCGGTTATTGTTGTTTCTAATACAGTTTCTCCGGAAAAAATTACTACTTATTTAAGATTAGGAATCAATAAATATTACACAAAAGCAGATTATAGATTAGATAAAATTATTGAAGATATCAATAAATTTTTAGAAGAAGGAGAATAAAAAAAATAAAACGGTCGATAAAATTAATAATTATTTTTATTTTAAAAATATGACAAAAAATAAAATTATATATATCATTGCAATTGTTTTAGTTTTGATTATTATTGGTGGTGGATTATTTTTCTTTTTAGGTAATATAGGAGCACAAAAAAAAGTCGGAGTAAAGCAGGGTGAAACAATAGTTGATTGTAGTAAAGAAGATATTCTTTCGAATGCTAAGTGTTTTAGTGATAGAATGTTTATGTGTTTGCCCGTAACTTGGGTGACAACAACAGCAGCCAGAATAACTGTTGCAGTAACAATTTTGGGGTTAGAAGATGGAAAATGTAATTTTGAAAGAAAAATAAATAATATAGTAGATTTAAATTGTTATTTTTCGGAAGAAGCTTATAAGACAGGTTTTAATCTTATTGCACAAACCTTGGGAATGGATAGAAATTTACAAAATTTAATTGACACTGAGTGCGTATGGCAAAATAGTAATTGAAGTAGATTTTTTATTTATATTGAGTATGTTTAGTTAGTAAGATTAATAAAAGATTATAATATAATAAAAATAAGAATTAATAAAAAAAATGAGCAGAGGATGGTTAAAACAAAAGAGGCTTAATAGAAAGTTAAAAAAGAAAAATAGCAGGAGAATCTATTCGAAGAAAAAGTGAGAAGAAAGAAAAAGATATATAAGTAGTGAATAGTCGTTGCCTATTGACTAACTGTTTTTTAAATGCTATTATTATTTGTATAAGATAGTTGCCAATGAAAAGTGAGTCGAGTTTATTCGGTGAACTAAGCTTTAGGGTAAAACCTTAAAAATTAATTAAAATTAACTTTATAATCATGGAAGGAACAATTAAAAATCTTACAGATAAAGGATTCGGATTCATCACCGTTGACGGAGAAGAAAAAGATTTGTTTTTTCACGGAAATGAGCTCAAAGGAGTAAGATATGACGAATTGAAAGTTGGAGATAGATTATCTTTTGAAAAAGCTGATTCTCCAAAAGGACCAAATGCAGTAAACGTAACTCGCGCCTAATAATTGGTCTAAGAAAACAGATGAAAACCAGGCCCATTCAGGGCCTGGTTTTTTATTTAAAGTAACGGAAAAAATATAAATATACTTAGATTTTCATTATTAGAAGTTATATAAAAATTTAATTTCATTTTAGAAAATCGTTAATAAAGGAAAATTTTTAAATTAAAAAATTATTAATAAATAGTTTTGTAAAGGAAGTATTTTTGTTACAATAAGTAAATATTTAATAAAATATTGGATATTATTTTTAGAAATTATAAATAAATTTAAAATTAGATAAAATTTAAATTATATAATTATTTTATTAAAAATATTTTTAGTAGAATAGCGTAATTAAGTCTATGAATAAAAAGATTCTTTTTATCCAGCCAACAATCTATGATTGTTATGGGGAATTAATAAAAACAAATAGATTATATGTTCCTCCATTAACTTTTCCTTTGATTGCAGCATTAACGCCATCAGGGTGGGAAATAAATATTTGTTTAGAAATTATTGAAGATATTTCCTTTGATACAGATGCTGATATTATTGGGTTGAATGTGATGGCATTTAATATGGATGATGCTAGAAGGTCTCTTGAAATTGCTTTAGAATTTAAAAAAAAGGAAAGATAGTCTTGATTGGTGGAACAATGGCTAGCTTAATACCAGAAGAAATAAAAAAATATTGTAACTCGGTTATTATCGGTGACGTTGAAGGAATCTGGAAAGATCTTTTAGTAGATATTGAAAATGGTAAGCTTAAATCTTATTACAAAAAAGATATTAATTATTTAACTTATCCATTGCCAAGATATGATTTGATTATGAATAAAAAATTGGTAGGTTATTTGCCGGTTGAAATAGGAAGGGGTTGCCATAATATCTGTAGTTTTTGCTCTATCTATTGCGTATATCGTGGTAGATATATTAAAAGAGGAATAGATGAGGTAATACGAGATATTAAATATATAAGATCTTTGGGGTTTAAGAAATTTTGTTTTGTAGATTCTAATATTTGTTCAGATCAGGAGTATTTGGAGAAAATATTAATTGAAGTAAAAGATTTGAAAATGAGCTGGTTTTCTCAGTGCTCTCTTCAGATTGTTCACAATGACAAATTATTAAAAATTATGGCTGAAAGTGGATGTATACTTTTAAGTATAGGGTTAGAAAGCATTAGTAAAAAAGACTTAAAAGATATTAATAAGTCGTGGAATAATCCTGACGATTATATTGATTCGATAAATAAAATAACGGATTATGGGATAGAAGTGGTTGCAACAATAATGCTAGGTCATAATGGGGATACAGAAGAGACGATTAAAAAAACAGCAGAATTTATTATAAATAGTAAAATTATTTTTCCAAAAATTTCTTCCATTATTCCAACTCCAGGAACAGATTATTATAAAAAAATGTTAGAAAACAATAGAATACAAAAATTAGATTATTATCCTAGTGAAAAACCAGTAGGATATCTTATTCCTAAAAATATGACATTTCAAAAATCAATTGAATTATATTGGAAATTATATGATGAATTATATTCAATTAAAAATATTATAAAAAGAGTTTTTTTAGGAAACAAATTTTAAAACATTTCGATAAGTTTTTGTTTTTTTTGTTTGTCAATTTAAGCTATCGGCGTAAGATAAAGAAAAGAATTCGTTTAACGGATTTTTAAATATTTTTAATATATGTGTATTAATTTTTTATGAATAATTGTAGTATTATTAGTAATTTATTATAAAAATAAGAAACATTCTTGAGAAATAGGGTTGTAATTTTTTTAGTGAAAAAAAAATATTATGCCAATTGGAGTGGTCACTCTCAGTTTAATAGCTATTTTTCTTTTATTTTCTGCTTTTTTAGTATGTACGTCCTTTAAAAGAGAAAAAAGCATATTTTTAAAAGATTTTACTGTTTTTTTGTTTGGTATTGCCGGGGCTTCCACTTGTTGGGCTATTGGAGTCGTATCTGTCTGGTTGAATTTGTTAAGTCCCAGAATAATTGGCTATTTACATCCTTTGGCGATATTTAGTGGGATTATTGGGCTTCTGTATTTTTGTCATCTTGCTCTTACTTTTATTAATCCGAAGATAGTTTGGAAAGTTTTAATTGTTTTCATATTTTTATCTTTAATTTGCAACTTTATCATTTGGTCAAACTCTCCGATTCCTTCTCTAACTAAAGAGGGGGTTGTGTTATGGAATATTCCTAGTGTTCCGGGATTACTTACTGTTATTATGGGGTTACCTTTTGTCGGTTTACCTATTTTTATCTTTTTTTACCTAGGGTTTAAAAGCTCTAATAAGTTTACCAAATTGCGAAGTTTTTTTATTGTTTTTGGGATATCTCTTTATATGGCAGGAGGATTGGCTCATAATATTGTGACCACTTCTTCAAAATATTTATTCTCTGACGTAATAACGCTAATCGGAGCAGTTTTTCTTTTATTATCGGTTTATTTAAAGAGGTTTTTAAAAGGGAGAAATTCTGATGAGAGCGATTTTATTTAAAAGATTAATATTTTTCTTTTAAAGTATTTTTTTGATATACTAATTTAATAAAGTTTTTTTATAAAAGTATGATGTTTATAAATAATATGTTTAAAAATATGAACAAAAAAATATCTATAAAAACAGGAATAATTATTATTTTAGTTGTTGTATTATTTTGTGGTGGAGTTTCAGCTTATCAATATTGGAATATGTTAAAACAAAAATCAGAAGTACCAGAACTGGTAATAGTAGATGAAACTTCGGGTTGGGAAAGTTATAATAATGAGAAATATGCTTATCAAATAAAATATCCTTCCGGAACTAATGTTCAAAAAGAAGGAGAGTCGCCTTTTCCGGGACCACCTTTAGGCGTTCAATTCAGCGTGCAACTAAACGAAAGTAGTTATTGTAACGTTGGAGTTGAGGCAAACGGCTTTAATCAGTATGAAATAGATGATTTAAGGGGGAAGGGCTATGCAGAGAGTACTGTTTCTGTTGATGGAGTTTCATCTATTAGATTAATAAGTAACGAATCTGGCGGTGGAGAATTTATATATTTAAAAGATGCTAATAATGATTTTAGGATTACAAGAGGTGGAAGTTTTGGAGTTGAAAATGAAACTAACTGTATAAAGATTTTCAATCAAATGATATCTACTCTTATTTTTGATTTTACGAAATAATTCTTTATTAAATATGTATAAAATAGAAATAAGGGTTTATGTTTATTGCGCCGTTCCATCGGCGCGTTTTTATTGCTAAGATACAAAAATGCTTATTGATGATGTAAAAATAAAGGTAAGTGCCGGCTCCGGAGGCAAAGGAGCGGTTGCTTTTAATAAAAATCTGATGTCTTTAGGTCCTGTGGGGGCAACAGGCGGTAAGGGTGGCAGTATTTGCGTTGAAGGTATATCTGATTTAAGTGCTTTAAACAGGTTCCGGTTTAAAAAAGAATTTAAAGCTAAATCTGGGCAGGATGGCAAAGGTCAGTTCCGTGACGGTCATGATGAAGAAGATTTAGTTTTACTCGTACCCGTAGGTACGGTAGTTCATAATTTAGATAAAGGTTTGGATGTTGAAATAACAAAAATAGGACAGAAGGAAGTAATTGCTCAAGGCGGAAAAGGAGGAAGGGGTAACTTTCATTTTCGTTCATCTGTTAATACTTCTCCGAAACAGTTTGAATACGGTGAAAAAGGGGAGTCGTTTGAGTTACAACTTGAATTGAAGTTAATTGCAGATGTGGGATTTGTGGGTCTTCCTAATGTTGGTAAAACAAGCTTGCTTAATGAATTGACTAATGCCAAGAGCAAGGTGGCGAATTATCCGTTTACTACTTTAGAGCCAAACTTGGGAGTGTATTACGATTTGATTCTTGCTGATATTCCTGGTCTTATTGAAGGAGCTTCAAAAGGTAAGGGTTTGGGTATTAAATTTTTGCGGCACGTAGAGAGAACAAAGGTTTTATTTCATTTCATTTCAGCTGATTCTGTTAATCCGTTTTTAGATTATGAAACTGTTCGTAGAGAATTGGGGACATATAATAAAGAACTTTTGGATAAATTAGAGTATGTTTTTATAAGTAAGAAAGATTTAGCTTCAGCAGAAGTTGTTAACGAAGTAATAAATAAGTTTAAAAAATCAGGAAAGGAAGCTGTTCCTATTTCTGTATTTGATTGGGATAGTGTTGAGGATGTTAAAAAAATACTTAATAAATTAATTTTGGAAAAGACAGAGCAGGGGATTTAATTTTTAATCGTTAAAAATAATTTTGTTT
>Ga0247841_10010216_pt1 | contig 12850 bp, 10 predicted proteins | sample LaCruzMarch2015__2_FD_192410 | JGI IMG/M metagenome (GOLD analysis project Ga0247841, IMG submission 192410) | Freshwater microbial communities from meromictic Lake La Cruz, Castile-La Mancha, Spain - LaCruzMarch2015_18m | ecosystem: Environmental > Aquatic > Freshwater > Lake | place: Spain... | reverse complement strand
GGCATTATCCTCGATGAAACGTGTATATATATCGTTATTTATTACCTCTTGCCTCGCTAAAAGGTTGAGTAGGAAGGGGATGTTCGTTTCCACTCCCTCGATGCGGAACTCCTCCAGGGCGCGCCGGGCCCGTGCAATCGCGTCTCCGTATTTTTCTGAACGCGATGTGATGATCAGCTTGGCCAGTAGCGAGTCGAAGGCCGGGCTGGTGGTATAGCCGCTGTAGCCGTAGCCATCCACACGGATGCCCGGTCCGGATGGGATTTCATATCTGTTTAAGCTACCGAATGACGGTATTACGTTACCTTTTTCATCCATATGCTCCAGGTTGATACGCATTTGCAGTGAGTAAAACCGTGGGCGGTGTGCATTATGCATGAGGCCCAGGTCTGAAAGTGTTTTTCCACCGGCTATCTCGATCTGCGACCTGACCAGGTCGACGCCCGTGACCTCTTCCGTGACGGTATGCTCGACCTGCAGGCGGGGATTGGCCTCCATAAAGGCAAATAACGGTTTGCTGCTGGTGGAGTTTTCGATCAGGAACTCGAATGTTCCGAGGCTGACGTAATTGACCTGCCGGGCAATTCGCAGGGCGGCCCCCGTTATATCTGCGCGCAGTTTGGGGGAAATCGACGGGCTGGGGGCAACTTCAACCAGCTTCTGACTGCGCCTTTGCAGGGTGCACTCCCGCTCTCCCATATGGATCACCTGTTTGCCGTCGCCGATGACCTGGACCTCGATATGCCTGGCCCGGGGGATAAGCTGCTCAATATAAACGTCCTTTACACCGAAAGCGGCATCCGCCTCCGACCGGCAGCGGTTGTAGGCCTCCTCCAGGTCTTTGATCTGGGAAACGGGGCGAATACCTCGACCACCTCCTCCCATGACCGCCTTGACTACTACGGCCGCGTCACGGTCCAGCGACAGGAAGAAATCTTTGGCTTCCCTCAGCGTAACAGGTCCCCCGGTGCCGGGTATCACAGGAACACCACATTCTCCGGCTAAATGGCGGGTGCGCGCCTTGTCTCCGAACAGTTCCAGGGTTTCTGGAAGCGGCCCGATGAAGATAATATTTGCCTGCACGCAGCGCTGCGCGAAATCCGCGCTCTCGCTGAGAAAACCATAGCCGGGATGCACGGCATCGCAGCCCGCTTGATTGGCAAGGGAGATGATCTGTTCCATGTCAAGGTAGGCGGCCGCCCCGGTCCCTTTCAGCGCATAAGCCTCGTCCCCGGACAGCACATGCAGGGATTTTTTATCGTCCTCGGAATATACTGTGACTGCCGCAATGCCGAGATCGGCTGCAGCGCGTGCAATGCGTATAGCTATCTCACCCCGGTTGGCGATGAGAATTCTACGTAATTTCATCGAAGATCCAATCAGGTTTTTCAACCTCCGCTCAGCTATAAAAGTATAGCAGAATTGTCAATGGACTACGTTTGAACGTAACGGTTTACAATCTGTATGCCGACCAGATTTAAATAGAATTCAGTCACGGAGGTGATTTGTATGCAGAAGAACGAGGGAAACGTTGACCGGATTATCAGGATAATAGCGGGCATACTGCTCATAGGGCTGGGTGTATTTTTTCAGAGCTCCTGGGGTATGTGGGCGATGATAGTGCTGGTCGTGCTGGGTTTAGTCGCGCTTATAAAAGGTATAACCGGATTTTGCGGCCTGTATAAGCTCTTGAAGATAGATACACTAAAGAAAAGCAAATAGCATGAGCCGATCTTGAAAGGTATGTTTTCAACCTTCCGGTGGAGTGGAACGCCGCAGCTTCCGATTTCGTGGTATATGATTTGGGAGGTAAAGTCGTGGTGGTCGTGGGCGGGGCTCTGACTTTTTAAATCGGCTGACTCTCACGTTCATCTACCCCCACCTGTCGGTCAACGCAGGGGAAAATGGCGCTGCGGTCCTGGGGCCGCTGGCCCCTGGCCCCTGGCCCCTGGCCCCTAGTGTGATCTTCTTTGTCAGCCTGGATGGAAATATCGTTTATCCCCAGACTACCGCTTCAGCGAGCTATTATTTGAGGTTCCCTTAAGGAATTTTCTGAATATGATGAAGGGACTTGTGAAAACCGCAATGTATATTATCGCTGGAACCCACCAATATCCATTGGCTGCAAAACAACTTAAAATTATTCCGGTGATTAGTACTATAAATCCGACTATTGAAGTTATCCAAGCAATGAATTTATTATTTCCTTCTTCAAACCACAGGAAACTTTCGAAAATAAAAATAAGTGAAAAACTTGCTATTTGTAGGCCTGGCGTCTGTTTTATTTCTGAGTTCGTGGCAAAAAATATCAAAGCAACCACAATAATAAGAGTTCCATATAGTAGAACTACTCTACTAAATAGTGGTTTCGTATTCCACCATTTGAAGGATTGAAATAAAAAAATAATACCAATACCAATTACTGGTAATGATGGAGCAATAAGTGTAAGCCAGTTTATAAACTCTGCCATTTCTGTTACCTCAATATTTTAGGCTAGCCCAAACTGTTAAGTATATCCAGTTTATTTCATTTTGAATGTAGTTATTTAAGCAAGTGATATGAAAAAAGATTGTTATCTTTGGTTTCTGTGGCCCTACCTCACCTTACATGTTGTTTGCCGGTATAATGCCAGTGACTAGGTTTCCATTTCAGGTCTAAAACGCTTATTGCTCAGTAGCTTGGGCATTTGGTGCCGTGCCACACCGCTAAACAGGGTCTTGACACGGCTGCCGATACGACGCAGGGGCTGCTCACCGGCAGCCATCTGTACCAGTTCCAGCAGGTGGAAAATTTGGGGAGCGTTGGGATAGAAAAGGTTGCCCGAGCCGAGCATTTGCATGCATCCGGCACAGTAAACACACAGTAAATCGGCGCCGGTTTTCCTGGCCTCGTTTAATCTCTTCAGCGTGGAAATTGTAATGCGGGCGGTATTGTAATTGCTTCTCATACTGAAGCCCGCGCCGATGCCGCAGCAGACCATGCGCTCCTTGCTGCGTGGCATTTCAACCACTTCCACGCCGATACGCTCCAGTATCTTGCGCGGCAACATCATATAATCAGGCTCCAGGAACTTGGAATAGCAGGAATCCTGCACCGTGGCGCGCAGTTTAAGCTTGTTGACCACCTTGATCTGGCCGCTCTCTAATTGCTCCCAAAGGTAGCGCACCAGGGGCTTGAACTTGGCTTCGAATTTAATGTTCAGCCTTTCCGGCAGCATTTTGGTAAAGCAGAACGTGCCTGCCGTGCACATCATCAGTATCTCACGTGCACCCATATCGGCAAACCTGGCCTGCATCTTTTTGCCCTGTTTCGCGGCAAGATCGTAGTAACCCATGCGGAAAAAGGTTTCGCTGCAGCACCAGTCCAGTCCGCCCCTTATCGGGATGGGAGGCAACAGGGAGGTTTTCGTCAGGTAAGGCACCGTTGTAACATTGCATCCGGGATAAATAAACTCCGCGCAGGGGGATTTGTCGTCCCATTTAGCCACCATTTCCTTCTCGTCAGCAGGCAGTCTCTCCAATATGTAGCTGCGGAAATTGAGCTTCTGCATCGGCAGGAAATAGCGCGACCTTTCCAGCAGACCCCGTGCCTTGTACTCGCGCCACCAGTAGTCCATGATGGTCTCGCAGGGCGCGGCATCATTGGGACAGAAATCGTCGCAGTCGAAGCAGGAGGTGCACGACCGGGATATATTGTCGCTCATCGCGCCCTTGTTGATCTTCTCCTTCTCCTTGCGAGCAGTCTCCAGCGGCAGGGACATCTCAGGGCACTTCGAGAGACAGTCGCCGCAGAGCTTGCACTTCTGCACATCATGAAACGTGTATTCTTTAGTATCAGTCATGGCTAAATCTCCTCCGGCCGGCCAGCGCCAGCCGCACCAACGCTGTCAATATGGAAAGAGTAAAAGGATTCTGCATCACGGGGTTATTTAGGAAGTTGTTGTATAACACGCACAGGCGGTCAGCCTTGAAATCTACATCCGCAGACCCGGGAGTGCCCTGGATAGTCGCCGGGTCGATCTTGAAGCGGTGCCGGGCGCTACTTTGCAAAAGCATGCGCGTGATGTTGGCAGACATGATGGCAATAATATTGAAGGCACGCTTGCGCGTACGGTGCAGCGGCTGTCTGCCTTCGGCCAAGTCCAGTAGTTCCAGGATATGGTAGATCTCCAATTTGCTGCCGACAAGCTCCCTGACCACGGAGAAGATGAAGTAGCAGGCAGCACAATAGACTATTAGATATTCAGCACCCGTATCCTCGGCTTCGCCGAGCCGCTTTTTCCCCTGCTCCACGAGATCGAAGAGGTCGAAGCGTCCAGCCGCGGCGCCGAAACCGCAGCATAGCGCATTTTCCTTGTTATGCTGCATCTCTACTATTGTTACCCCGCACGCCTGTACAAGCTCCCTCACGGGCGACCAGACGGCATCTCCGGCGGCCTTGGAGAAACAGTTATCGTGTATTGCTACGCGTTTATTCACCTGGCAGTTTAACTTCAATTGGCCGTTGCGCAGCATATCCAGGAGGTAATGCTCCAGCGGCACGACCTCGAAATCAAAGCTGATATTAAACCTCTGCGGCAGTATCTTGCCCAGCATGGCATACTCGGCGGCCATCATGGTCACCAGTCTTTTGGGTCTCAGCTCGTTGAAAACGGCCTGCAATCTTGATCCAACCTGGTCCACCACATCGAGCAGGCCGAGCTGGTAGATATGCCCGCCACTGCACCAGTTGCGCTCGTCGCCGTATGGTGTCAGGTCAGCGAGCAAAGGCGTCATTGTGAGATAGGGTGAAAAAGCGCTGAAACATCCGGTTAGCAGGATATCCTTGCCAGACTTCCCGCTTCTAATGCGCCAGTTTTTAATCAGCTCCTGCTCATCTGGCGGCATCAGGGGATAGAGCTGGCGCCAGATGGAGACCGGATCTTCGGGTATCACCATGCGCGCCAGCGCCGGGAGCCCTTTTTCTTGGTACCTCTCGTTCCAGCGCAGCAGTATCAACTCGTAGGGATCGAAGCCGTTGGGGCAATACAGGTCACACGAAAGGCAGGTAGTGCACTTCTCCAGCACCATGCTTGGCTGTCCCGTGTTAAGGCGCTGCTTTTCTGCTATCGCTTTATCCTCTTCGAAGTTGAGTACAGGACAGGAAGAAAGGCAGGTACCGCAGAGTTTGCAGTTCTCGGAAGAATCGAACTTTGTAGTATCCAACATCAAAATACAACAAGGTTCCGGACAGGCCTTTGATATTGCTACCACAATAGGCCATTCAATATTCAATGTCAATTTGCGATCAATTATTTTAAATAATTACCTATTCTTTCATGGTATAGCTGAGTTGTTAGTGATAGGTAAATAAACAATAGCTGGATTCGTTTAAAGAAAAACGATTGAAACAATAATCCCTGCTATGACCACCCAATAGATTTCTACCTTTAGAAACAGAGCAACAAAGGCGGATAACGCTATCACTGTGCGAAATAAATCCCAGGGTATTGTTAGAGCAAACAACAGGGTTACAGATAACAGAAGACCGACGAAGGAGCTTAATACACCTGTTATCGCTTTGCTAAAATAGGGGAAACCGAGCAATTTATTATAATAAGGTGCGACTCCTACCACAATCACAAAAGAAGGTAAGAACACACTGATAGTTGCTATCATACCCCCGAGGAGACCATAGAGCAGATAACCAATAAAAGTGGCTGTGATGACTATAGGCCCGGGTGTGATTTGTCCGAGAGCAATACCATTTAGAAAAGTCCGGCTGTCCAGCCACGAGTGTGAATTCACTACCTCGTTGAACATGATGGGAACAGATGCGAACCCCCCTCCGAAGGCGAACAGGTCGATGCGCAGCATCAGAACTGCCAGGTCAAAAAGACCGCGGTCAGTAAAAAACAAAATAGCCAGTGACAGAATGGTAAAGGCGATAATAACCAGCACAGGCCGGTACGTGGTTAATCGCTTGCCAGACGATTTAACAATTGGGAGTGGCTGCTTTAAAAAAAGCAGGATACCTGCTCCTGCAGCAAGCAATATTACCAAGATCGGATTAATACCGAAAAAGAAGAGAGCGCCCGATGCAATGGCAATAGCGGCGGACTGCCAGTTCTTGACGGATACCCTGCCGAATGTTATTGCTGCATTAGCTATTATAGATACCACAATTGCCTGCAAACCGTTGAACGCCGAAACCACGGCGGGTAAATTCAGGGTCTGCATATAGAAAACTGATAGTAGCAGCATGAATAAAAATGCTGGTAAGCCGAAGCCAATGAAGCTGACTGCAGATCCCGATACCCCCCTCGTCATTAGTCCCACATAGGCAGCAGCCTGCATGGCTGTGGCGCCGGGCACCATCTGGCAGAACGCGACACCATTGCGGAATGAGGCGTCATCCAGCCATTTCTTCTGCTCGACAACCATCCTGCGGATGTAAGCTATCATGGCAGGCCCGCCAAATGCCGTGGCCCCCAACCTCAGGAAGGATAGAAACAGCCCCGGTAGAGAGGGCGCCATTTCATCTGCTTGGAATTGCTCTGATTCCATCTATATATCAAGTAAATCTATAAAAGGAATACCTTAATGCAATTTGTCCACTAAATTGGGCAGCTTGCCTGCTAACTGCAGTTTGATCGCCTCATCGATGTTCTGAATATCGGTTATTACCGGCTCTATCTTATAACTTTTCAAGCTTTCGTAGGCGCCCCTTCCCATACCTCCCGTAATTAGAACCTGGCAATCGGCAATAGCCTCTGCCATGCTTGCGTGCTTTTTCTGGGACGCGGCATCAAATCCATGTGGTCCGCCATGTTCAGAATGAGTTCCATCAGCAGCCGCAAAATGGCTGTGTCCCATCTTGGGACGCTTCTCTTTACTCGCTATTTTGCCATCCTGTATTGTAAAAACCATGTACAATGATGCCCGCCCGAAATGTTGATTGATAGTAATCTCATCATCTGTAACTACCGCGATTTTCATATTGTTTTTCCTCCGTATATTTAGATTATTTATTACCGGTTGCTTGGACTCCAATTCGTAGGCGCCTCCTCCAATCTTTATTGCTTTTCCGGTGAGCAAAGCTTCTGCAATCTTTTTCCGGGCTGAGCCCAGCACCCGTTGAAAGGTGGGACGTGAGATATTCATCCGCCGGGCGCATTGCTCCTGGTCTAAATCCTCGAGATCTTTCAGACGAACTGATTCCAGTTCTTCTATAGAAAGACAAACTTCATCAAGAAATCTCAACGGGACCCCTGCCGGTTTGTAATAATTCACACCCGGCATAAATGCAACCCTGCGACATTTTGGAGGTCTTGACATTATAAGTTCCCTTGTTATAATGGGCATATGCCCATTATAAGTATAAGTTGTTTTCGGCGTTTGGGTCAAGTACTGCGAATCCAAATTGACTGACATCAGGATAAAATTTAGAATCTGTCTTAGGAGGGTGGCAATATGCAGAAGAATGAGGGAACGGCAGATAGGGTTATTAGGATTATACTTGGGATTATCCTGATCGGATTAGGAATTTATTTTCAGAGTTCCTGGGGCATGGTGGCTATGATAGTGTTGATTATTCTGGGCCTGATCGCGCTTATTACAGGCATCACGGGATTTTGTGGCCTATATAAGTTACTTAAAATTTCCACGATTAAGAAGTAATAATAAGCAGATAAAAGCAGACTCTTTTATCTGCTCGATCTGTATGGTTGCCGCAGCCGTTAAGGTGCTATCGATTCTTTTATTATCGTGGCGATATCCTTTACCTGGAGCTTGCCTTCAAGGTTTTCAGCTTTTATTGCGTCTTGAAACATCACCATGCACCCCGGGCAGGCCAGCGCCAGGATATCAGCCCCGGTCTGTGCGGCCTCTCTTATACGTGTCCTGGCCGGGCTGTCCTGTCCCCCGGCCAGGTAATCGGTGACAAAATTGCCGCTGCCTCCGCCACAGCAAAATGCGTCAGACCTATTCCGGGGCATCTCCAAAAGATCTATATTTTTAAGGCTGTGCAGTACTCCGCGCGGCGCGTCATATACTTTATTGTGCCTGCCCAGGTAACACGGGTCATGGTATGTGACTTTTAATTTACTAGCCTTAGGCTTGAGCATTTTGTCCTTTATTAGGCTGTCCAGTACCTGCGTATAGTGGTGTATTTCAAAGGCATAACCCATGCCCTGGTACTGGTTCTTCATGATATTGTAACCATGCGGGCACAGTGTGATAACCTTTTTTACATCTAATTCTCTGAATTTATCGATATTCTTTTTTGCCAGTGCGTTAAATAACTCGGTCTCTCCCAGGGAATATACTTCGTTGCCGCAGCACTCCTCATCGTTGCCGAGTATGCCGAAGGACAAGCCAGCTGTTTCCAGTAAGCCAACCAGGTTCCTGGCCATTTTCTGGCCATTTTCATCGTAAGAGCCAAGGCAGCCGATATAAAGAAGGAAATCATCACCTTTCTCATATATCCTGGTTCCGTTTGCCCAGGCGGCACGTTCATTCCGCATGTTTTTAAACGGGTTGCCGTAATTGTAAACGGATTCAAGGAAGCGCTTGACCCTGGCGGGTATTTTGCCCTGCTCCAGCATATCGCTCCTGGCGCCGATGATCCATTCTACGATGTCGGGGGCGAACTTCATCGGGCACTGCTCGGTGCAGTTCTTGCAGTTGGTACATGCATAAAGTATCTCGGCAAGATGCTCCGACCACGGCAGTTCACCTTTCAGCCATCCATATGTCAGCCACAACCTGCCGCCAGTAGAATAGGTATCGAACCGGAACCTGTTATAGGAAGGACAATTTATTGCTGAGTAGTCGGTCGGGAATTTGCAGTAACCGCACCTGAAGCACCTGTGTATCTGGGACTGGTATTTCTTCATCTGCTCACCTCCCAATTCCCGGGGTTCATAATGCCGTTGGGATCCAGCAGTTTCTTAATTCTCATCATTAAATTGAGTGTATTGGGATCCATTTTTGCCATGGTCATCTGTTGCTCATCGATATTGGGCTTCCACATGACCCCGCCGTTTTCCAGGGCGAATTCAGCGGCTTCATCAAGCGCCTGCTTGGCCCTTTTCATCGTATCAGGCTCGGCACGGTTAAAGGTATAGGAGAAAGAAAACATCATGCTGTGCCCCCCGTCGATCATGCGGGCAGCGGAGGAGTAGAAAAGGTCATATTTCTCCGCCAGTTCAGCCAGCTTTTTAACGTAAACAGGGTACTTCTCCAGTGGAGCTATGGGGCCGCTGTACTCAAATCCGCCTCCCTTGCTGACATCAGCAAACCTCGTAGTATCCTTGGAAGGCATGGAAAGCATGGGCGCCTTCATCTCGGATGGCAAGCTGACGAACCCGCCTTCCCTCCTCTCGAAGTACTCCCAGAGTGCACTCCATGCCATCTTCTTTTTGAATTCTAGTTCCTCTTCCGTGTCGCCGGTTATGTAGAACAGGATGTAATAATTACCCCTGAACCTGAGCGGTATGGGCTGTGCAGTTACCACCAGGTCTTCTATCATCTCAGTGCGGCCGAGCTTGCGCATGATTGCGGGTACCAGTTCGGCCTCGTCGGTGAGGAAAAGCATGGCATCCCGGAGCTTCTTGCAGGGGTACAGCTTCAGCGCCAGCTTGGTGATTATCCCCGTGGTGCCAAACCAGCCGAAAAACAGACTGCTCAAGTCCGGCAAAGGCGGGCCCTTGGAGAACCAGTAAGGCGAGACAGAGCAGGAGCCGATCCGGCATTTTTCCCCGGTGGGCAGCACCACCTCCATGCCGCAGACCATATCGGAGTTAAACCCGTGTTGCTGTGTCAAGCGGCCCTGGCCGTGTATTACCGCGTTGGCTGCTATGGTTGTGATCGGTGGAGAATCGGGTATGCTATGACGAAGTTGAGGGCAATTCTTCAAGAGGTAGCTTTTCAATGTACCGTGCGTGGTCCCTCCTTCAACTATTGCGTACCCTGCTGCCTCATTGACTTCTAGTATTTGCCCCATCCTTTTCATGTCCAGGAGGATGCCGCCTTTTTGCGGGATAACCAGTCCCGTAAGTGAAAGCCCGCCGCCTTTGGGGATAATCGGTATTTTCTCCCTGTTGGCCAGCTTCACTATGGCCTGTATTTCATCAACTGTTGAGGGCATGACGACGTAATCCGGCTCATGCGGCGGCATTAAGCCCGGGTCCCGCCCGTACAGGTAAAGCTCCTCCTTATTGTTGGATATATAATCTTTGTCGGTGATTTTGCTGAGTTCCTGTAGTATATCTATCATCGCATCTACACCTCGGCTTCCATTTTAGACAATTGGAGGCTTTGTCCCTCACCTATCGCCAGCTTGCAAAGGTCGATCATGTGGATGGGCTTCATGCCGCGTGCGGCCACCTTATCTGCTAGTGAATCCCAGCAGGCGGGGCAATTGAAAACAACGTATTCGGCGCCCGACTCTATCATGTCATCAAGGTTTCTTTTCTGGACATCATCGGCTAGGTCAGGTCCCTTGCCCATCCTGAAAATCTCAGCGCAGCACAGCGCTTTCTGTTTATCGTAATTCCGGTTAAGCCTTTCAACGCCGATAACGCTGAATATCTCATCAATAAAATGATCAACCTGCGATATCAACCTGGTGGAGCAGTTTCTCTGGTAGGCCACCTTCAGGTTCAGCGGCTTTACCTGCGATTTAAGTTTTTTCAGGCGTTCCAGCAGGTATTCAAAATAATGCACCGGTTTGAATGGTACCTCGATGCCGTAAGCCGGTGCTATGGAAGCATAAGTCGCGTAGCATTCGTCATGAAGGCAGACCAGTTCCCTGATACCTTGCTTCTTAATATTCTCGATAATGACCGGCAACCTTTCCCGGATAAGCGATGTCTTTGCGTAATGCAGGTAAACAGCATTGCAGAAAAACTCCTGGCCAAATATTACCGAATATTCGATATCCTCGAACAGCTTGCCATGAGCAAGAGTGTTGAAATGCGGCAGCAGGCAGTAGGACAGTGCTTTCTCTTGCAGTAAACCCACCATAAATTTGCCGACGGGCTGGCACTGGTTGATCCACATGGTGATTATCGGTCTGGGGGCAGGCAATATCGCCTTTTCTTCCTGCCTGTCCACGATCATATAGAAAGGATGATTGCCATTTGGGCAGTATTCTTCACAGGCATAGCAGGTGGTGCAGGCTTTTAGAACAAAAGAATTTTCACCTCTGATGACCTTTTGCCATTCTATTCTGGCAGCGGCACTATCTATGGATATATACTGACACTTGGTGAGGCAGGGAACAGATTTGCACTTTGCGCATTTGTCTTTGTCGAATTGAAGCTGAAGCATGACCCGACAAACCTCCTATCCCCAGATTTACGTAAATAGTAGCATATTTGAAATCGGCTTGCAGAGCCTTGATTAGCAGCTTATGGTTTTAAATAGCTTCCCAGTTGATGAAAGGCTGTTTGATATCCACCATAGCGTTGACGATCAATTCGACCAGGCCGCCGTAGTGGATGCCGCATTTTTCTGATACATTGTAGTAGCTGAATAGGTCCCTGATCTGGCCTTTGCAGTTGGAGCAGGGAGCGCAGACATACTTATGTATATCAGGGCTGATGACGTCATGGAAGGCGTTTAAAATCTGCCGTAGCTTCATGCGGCCGGAGACGGCCGATCTCCAGTCTGAGAAGTTATTTGAGTCCATAACGGCGAAACCGCTGCCACCGCCGCAGCAATAATTGTCCACACCGTGCGGTTCCATCTCACGGAAATCAGGGCAGATCTTCCGGAGAATTCGGCGCTGCGGCTCTACAATACCGCTCAGGCGTACCAGGTTGCATGGATCGTGTAAGGTTACAGGGAAGTTGTTCCTGGACGCGTCCAGCTTGATCTTACCGTTTAAAACGATGTTTTCAAGCAGTGGCATGGCGCTTTCACGGGGGATGTTAAGATCGCCGGTCAGCACGCGGTCCGCTACCACCAGCATGGCCTTGTGCGCGTGGCCGCATTCACCTACCAGTACACGGTTAACTTTGAGGTCCCGGGCGGCCTGCATGTGGCGGATGGCGATGCGAGCGAATTGCGCATCGTCGTACCAGACACCGTAGTTTACAGCGTCGTAACCCATCAGATTACTGGACAGAGTCCAATTAATGCCGGCAGCATCGAAGATGATGGCGAAGGCCGCCACGTTCTCAGGCCAGGAAATGAACTCGCCCGTATTGTGCATGAGCAGGACATCCGCTCCCATTTTATCAATGGGTATCTTAATAGTCTTACCGGTTTTTTCCTCTATTTCCCCCTCGATAAAGGAGATGAAGCTCTGCAGTGCTTTGGGTGTGGTGCCTGTGCTGGAGCCGGTCTTCAGTTGTTTGACAGTGCCCGATTCGTGTATCTCTTTGGGGGCTATGCCCATCTCCTGGCTGAAAATCTTCCTTATTTCGTGTGTTATAAGGCCATTGTCTACGCCGATGGGGCAAGACTGGGCGCATCTGCGGCAAATAGTGCAGCGGTAGGCCAATTCAGCCAGCCTGACTACTGTTATATAGTTGAGGTCGATATCGCTGCCGGTGAATTTCGCGAGTAGCTTGCCCTCTTTCTTTAAATGTCGGCGTATAATACGGCGCAGCACTTCGGCGCGATAAGTCGGACGGTAGATCTCCTGACGGCCGCTCTCTGTGTAGACCGGGCAGGCGTCGCTGCAGTTCTGGCACTTGGCGCAGTTCTCCAGCGAAAGCATCAGCGGTTGCAGGAAGGTCCAGTTATTCTCTTTCGCAAGTAGCTTCTTCAGACCCGAGAGGAACTCTGTTACGAACTTCTCTTCCTGCTCCCGGGTTTCAGGTCGTTTTAATCCGATAGCCGATATACCGTCCAAAGACGA
>Ga0247841_10010214_pt1 | contig 12853 bp, 13 predicted proteins | sample LaCruzMarch2015__2_FD_192410 | JGI IMG/M metagenome (GOLD analysis project Ga0247841, IMG submission 192410) | Freshwater microbial communities from meromictic Lake La Cruz, Castile-La Mancha, Spain - LaCruzMarch2015_18m | ecosystem: Environmental > Aquatic > Freshwater > Lake | place: Spain... | reverse complement strand
CCTGAAAGTTACACTACATTCATTATCTGCTGCCAGGTTTAACCACGCTGCCGCTGAGTTGGCAAGTTTATTGAACCAGACCGAAACCACCTTCCCCGGTACCAATTTGAAAATGATTTTTGAAATTACCGCTAATTCACACTGCGCGGAGTAAGGAGTTCTGAATCTGAAATGGGTTAATGTAAAAAAGCAGATCGAAAAATCGGTTCTGTCGTATGCATATCAAAAATGACTTCATGGCAACAGGATTACCATACCCGAATGTTCTTTTGCCAGGTTTCTTTGTTCTTCTCCAATTGTATCTTCTTGTTGCAAAGGATATTAAACGGAAATCGGATTATGCACATTCAATCCGCCTGCCATAGACCGGAACCCTGACAGGGTCGGGATCGAATTCATACTTTCTGATCCAGCAGCCAGTACTCAAGTTTCGAGAACAAATCTCCCGGCTTTATTGGTTTGGACAGGTAATCGTTCATGCCCGCGGCCAGGCACATTTCGCGGTCACCTTTCATGGCGTTGGCTGTCATGGCAATAATTGGAATTTTGCCATCCTTCTGCATTTCGCGTACCTGTCGGGTCGCCGTCAATCCATCCATTTTCGGCATCTGAACATCCATCAAGACCAGTGCATAGTTTTTTTCCCGGATTGCCTTAACCGCCTCTTCGCCATCTGATACCACATCCACCGCGATATTTGCCTTTTTAATCAGGGCCGTGGTAACACGCTGGTTGATCAGGTTGTCCTCGGCCAGCAAAATTCGTATCGAAGCGGGTAATGATTGTAATCGCGAAAAGATGGAAACCACCGCCTTGCCGGATGCCGATTCATCCGATGAATCAGGCCCTCCCATGAGTGATAATATGCAGTCAAGCAAAGCCGACTGCTTTACCGGTTTTGTGATGCTTGCAACATGCTCGAGTCGTTTTAAAATATTTTTTTCGCACCACGACCCGAATGATGTCAGGACAACAGCAGGAACCGGGCTTGTTTTCCGCACCTCCTTCAGGAACTCAAATCCATTCATTTCCGACATCAGGTAATTGGTGATCATCAGTCCGTATTTTTCCTTCTCCTCCTTTTGAATGGCCCGCAGAGCCTCTCTGGCACTGCCAAATACATGAACGGTAAAGCCGAAGCCGGCAAGGATCTCCTGCAGGACCAACAGGTTGGTTTTATGATCATCAACAGCAATAACCTGTAAACCATGCAGCCTGACCGGGACCCTCATGCTGCTGTCTTTGTTTTTATCCGAATATGTAAATCGCCCGGTGAAATGAAAAGTACTGCCCTGGTTAACCGTACTTGTCACCCAAATTTCACCTTTCATCAATTCGACCAGGTTTTTACTGATGGTCAGACCCAGGCCGGTACCACCAAATTTCCGTGTGGTTGATGAATCCGCCTGCAAAAAACTTTCAAAAATGGCCTGCTGTCTTTCTTCCGGGATCCCGATGCCTGTATCCCTTACCGAGAACAGCAGTTCAAGGTCATTTTCTCCCAAAGGATGATCTGCCTGTATTTTGTCTGCATTATTGCACACTGTGATAGTGATCTCTCCTTTGTCGGTGAATTTCAATGCATTGCTAACCAGGTTTAACACCACCTGCCGCAGTCGCACGGGGTCGCCAACAACGAATTTCGGAACATTATTCCTGATCAGCACATTGATATCAAGTCCTTTATCCTCTGCTTTCTGGATAACCACATCCGATACACTTTCGATGATTTCGTGCAGGTTGTAGTCAATTTGTTCAAGTTCCAGCAACCCGGCTTCAATTTTCGAAAAATCAAGGATGTCATTGAGCAAACTCAGCAGGACGTCAGCGCTGTCCTTGGCCATCTTCAGAAACTGGTGCTGCTCTGAATTCAGTTTCGTATCTAAAACCAGGTCGAGCATGCCAATAATTCCGTTCATGGGGGTGCGGATCTCATGACTCATATTCGCCAGGAAATCACTTTTGGCCCTGTTCGCCTGTTCGGCCTCTGACTTGGCCTTTTCAATGGCGGCAGTGTTATCCTGAAGTTCGCGGTTCAGGGCAACAACACCACGGTTGGTCTCCTCCAGTTCATGGTTGATGGTCTCGATCTGGTTGTTTCGCTCCTGGATCTGTTTCAGGAGAAACATCAGTTCGTTGTTCTGTGAGTTAATGGTATCGACCATGCTGGCATCGCCGCGTTCAATGGTTTTTTTAAACGCTGACTGGATTTCCGCCAACCTGCCTTTATCATGCCTGGTCGCATTGCGGGGAAGCCATTTGGCGGTGGTGATGGTGGTTCCTGTTCCTGCCTGCGACCTGATATTAAAGTCATCCATCAGCCGCTGTGACCCCATCAGCCCCACTCCCATGCCCGTTTTCGAGTGGTAACTTCCCGACTCAATTGATTCCAGTTCATGGATCCCCGGGCCTTTATCGGTAAAAAGGATCACAATGCCATCAGATGCATCTGCTCTTACTGCAATGGAAAAAGCCACTTTGCCGCCCTGGGCGTGTTCGATCATGTTGCGCGACAATTCCGAAACGGCGGTCCCAATCCTGATACAGGTTGTTTTATCGAATTGCAGTTCAGATGCAAGCAACGATGCCAGGTTGCGGGAACGAACCACATCCGATTCGAACTGCACCGGAATTTCGCCAATCTTATAAAGCGTAGCGGATGATAAGAACGGTAGCATCGTCATTGGCCCTTGAAAATTGATTGATAATATGTTCAGCGCATTTCTGCGGATGTTCACGCCAGTCAACGTCATCGGATTTCCAATGCGTTGTTATGCCGTCGGAGTACATGCAGATAATGTCCCCGGGGTTGAAATCAAATTCAAAAACCCGCGGTGTCCGCATGTTGTGCCCCATGATGCCTCCGTATGACATCAGGTTTTTCTTTCCTTCGGCAGTGTGCAGAAATCCTTCGATGTTGCCGATGCCCGAGTAGGCAAGTTTCCGTAATTCGGTATCAAGGCGCACCAGCCCGATCGTCGATCCGCGGGTACCTTTGAGGGATTTGTGCACATGCTGCATCAGGACGCTTACCGGCAGGTCTAGTTTCATGATGATCTGTTCACGGGCCAGCTGCGAAGCAAGGTTTGCCTCACTGCCATGACCCAGACCATCGATCACCGCCGCCATGGTCAGGTCGGGCCCGAGGTGGGTCACAACATAACTGTCGCCGTTTACCAGTTCACCTGGTTTACTGCGCGAAGCAGCGCCGATCTCAAGTTTCCTGTTCGTCCCCATCCAATGCCTGACCGGTAAATATTTCAGTGTACGAATGCAATTTTTAAACGGGATGTCCCCGGAAAAGTAGGTCTCCCTGAAATCCGGGGCCAGTTGCGGGTTGACCTCCATTTCATCCGAGAAGCGGCGAATGGTGCCCATGCCGATCCCGAGGGATTCTTTTCCCGGATAACCATCTTTCAAGACCTTCCTGAAATTATTGAACCCTTTGCCTGAGTCGCAGCACCACACCTCGATGGCATGGTGGTTCTGTGCATCACCAAACTGGCAGATGACCAGCTTCCCCTTTCCTCCGCCATGTCGTATGACGTTGGTAACCAATTCAGTGACCATAATAGCCACCTCGCCGGTTTTTACTTCGTCAAAACCCATCTGGGCAGCGAGGTTCACGGCTTTCCGCCGACATACACCTACATCGGAATCGTTATCAATCTGCAGGCTGAGAATATTTTTTCGGGTCACTTCCATTTCATTATCCGTACCGTCGTCCCCTCGTTAACTTTCGATTGAATTTCGAACCGGTCGACCAGTCGTTTGGCACCGGGCAAACCATACCCCATTCCCAACCCCGATGTAAAGCCATCGCTCATGGCCAGTTCCAGGTTCTCGATTCCCGGACCCTTGTCCCGGCAGGTAACAATGAGCGCCTGATGGCTGTCAACGATTCCTCTTTCAATCACAACCTCACCCCCGCCTGCATAATTGTACATATTGCGGAACAATTCGCTGACTGCTGTTGTGATGCGTGTCTGGTCAACAATACCCATGCCCGCGTCCTTGGCATGCTGCCTGATGGTTTGCCTGACCATGACAATGTCAACCTCGGTCTCGATTTTAAAGGTACCAAGCGATTCTGTGTTAATAACCTCAGCAAATTCAGGCATCAGAAAAAAGGGGTATTAAAATTCGTGTTGCTTGTTCTTCAGCCTTCGTTCGAGCATCTCCATTCCTTTTTCCATGTTGAGCGCCGTATCAACCCCAGGCATTTCGAGGCCCAGTTCGACCAGGGTGATGGCAACGGCCGGCTGCATGCCGACAATCACCACGGCTGTATCCATGATCGCTGCCATGGAAGCCATTCCTGAAAGCATACGCCCTATGAAGGAGTCCACCAGCTCAAGAACTGAAATATCAATAAGCACCCCTTTTGCCCTCGTCTTCGCAATCTCTTCGAGAATCTGCGATTGCAGCTGAATCGCCATCCTGTCGTGCATATCCACCTGGATGGGCACGATCAGGTAATCGTGGATTTTTATGATCGGAATCCTTTTTTCATGTAAGTCCATGGGTCGCTATTCTGCGTTATCATTGGGTAAGACGATATTACTCAGCGCCCTGACCTCATCGGCGCGTTTATTTTGCTTCATGGCATAGATCATCGCATCCTGCAAGGTTGCCTTGGTGCGTATGGCCGACAAGTCGATGCCAAGATGTACGATGGTTTGGGCGATCGCCGGACTGATCCCTGATATGATACATTCAGCCCCAAGCAATCTGGCAGATGTTACTGTTTTTAACAGGTGGTTTGCAACCTGAGTATCCACCGTTGGAACACCGGTGATATCAAGGATGGAAATCGTACAGCCGGTATCCACAATTTTCTGGAGTAGGTTTTCCATCATGATCTGGGTACGCTGGCTGTCGAGCGTGCCAATCACTGGCAGGATCAGGATATTGTCCCAAACTTTACTGACCGGGCTCGAAAGTTCAAGCAAGTCTTCCTGTTGCTGGACAATTGTTTTTTGTTGTTCCAGGATTTTGGATAACTTGGTTTCCAGTTCATTCTGCATTTTTTCGCGCTGGCGCAATTCATCCGTCAGGTCATTGATCAGCAGATCGATGGCCGCCTCAATGCCGCTCAGATCGTCTTCGATGTCAGACTGGATGCGTGCATCCATGTCGCCGGCAGCTACCGAGGCAAGGACATCCTCGATCCGATCAATCCGTTCTTTCATGTTTTTAACATTGCCTGCTTCTTTCATTGCTTTTTCCTCCTTTTTTCAATCCAAGTGAATGCATCATTGAAATCTTTAAAAAAATCTGATTCGGCCTTTAACGAGCCGAGTTTCATCAGTACTTTCGCGATCATCCGGCTGGCCGCATTGGCGCCGATATAAGCAACATCGGTAATTCCTGCTTTATTTAGCATCTCATTTGATATTGAGCGTGTTTCGCGGTTTTCCATATTGCCGAATTCACGAAGGTCAACGACCATTTGCCGGTAAGGTTTCCCTACGAGTAACTCAATGCATTTTTTACCAAGATACAAAGTTTCCTCTGTTAAATAGTCTCCTTTTATTTTCATTTGGATTAGTTGATGATCATCATCAAACCAGATTTTGTGTTCCATGCTTTAAGTGTTTAGATTTTGAGGTCGAATGTGTAAAGATATAGTTTTTTTTCTGAATTGGCATTAGTGCCTGAATTCTACCAGGAAAAATACAACCCGCCCAGTATTTCCTTGATTATTAGGAGTCTGATCTGTTTCGATGATGCCGGCAATACTGAATGGCCTGATTTGATTGATTACCATCAGCAGACATGAGACTTCATACCAAAACCGATCGGGAAACTGGTTCCGGGATAAGCAAATCCTGAATAACTTCACATAGCCTGTGTGTTGAAAAACATGCCTGGCCTTATAGGATCAATGCCCGAATCGCAATAATTCTCCAAAAATGATCCGACCCGTATGAGATAATTGGTATCATTCCGTCCCAATTTTCTATATTTGCAGAAACACATCCCAGTGGCTTCACAAAAACCATCCATCCCCAAAGGAACCCGTGATTTTTCGCCCCTTGAAATGGTGCGGCGGAACTATATTTTTGACATCATCCGTAGAGTTTTCCAGGTTTTTGGCTACCAGCCCATTGAGACTCCTGCCATGGAGAACCTAACGACCCTCATGGGTAAATATGGCGAGGAGGGGGATAAACTACTTTTTAAAATCCTCAACTCGGGAAATTACCTTGATGGTCTTCCCGAATCGGCCGCCCGCAATCTTGATCCTGCAGCACGGCTTCTTGACCTTACCAAACACATTGCCGATAAAGGACTCCGGTATGACCTCACGGTTCCGTTTGCCCGCTATGTAGTTCAGCACCAGAACGAACTGGTGTTCCCGTTCAAACGCTACCAGATACAGCCGGTGTGGCGGGCCGATCGTCCGCAGAAAGGCCGCTACCGCGAGTTTTTTCAATGCGACGTGGATGTGATCGGCAGCAATTCCCTGTTAAACGAGGTTGAACTGGCCCAGATCATCGATGCTGTTTTCACAAAACTCGGTATCAATGTGCTGATCCGGCTGAACAACCGCAAAGTGCTGGCAGGTATTGCCGAAGCAATCGGAGCCCCCGATAAACTGATTGACATCACGGTTGCCATGGATAAGCTGGATAAAACCGGCATGGACAAAGTGACAGATGAACTGGTTGAGCGCGGCCTCACCTATGCGGCAATTGAAAAACTGCAACCCATCCTGGCCCTGGAAGGAAAGATCAAAGATAAATTTGAAGCCCTGACCGCCTTTTTCACGGGTTCGGAAACCGGGCGTAAAGGGCTGGAGGAGATGCACAACGTGCTGCTCCATCTGAAGGATCTGAACCTGGAAAATAAATTTGACTTCGACATCACCCTGGCACGCGGCCTCAGCTATTATACGGGGACCATCATCGAGGTAAAAGCCCTGGATGCGGCCATGGGCAGCATCTGTGGCGGAGGCCGCTACGATGACCTCACCGGGATTTTCGGATTGCCGGGGATGTCGGGCGTAGGTATTTCATTTGGCGCTGACCGCATTTACGATGTCATGAACGAACTCAACCTGTTTCCTGAAACTATCCAGGCCGCCACCCGCGCGCTCTTCATCAACTTTGGGAAAGAGGAAGAAAAATATTGCCTGAAATTACTGGCAAGTTTACGATCAGCCGGGATCCCATCGGAACTTTACCCGGAAAATGCGAAACTGAAGAAGCAGATGGAATATGCCAACCGTAAACACATTTCCTATGTCATCATGATTGGCAAAGATGAAATGGAAAGCGGAAAGATTACCGTGAAAGATATGCGCTCGGGAGAACAGCAACTGCACACCCTTGAAGAGGTTATAATATTACTGTCGTGACAAAGAAAAATGTAAAAAGAACATGGGCAACTGCCATTTTGAGCGCCCGAAGCATGATTATCGGAGCGGAGAAGAAAGTTGGTAAGTTGGTAAGTTGGTAAGTTGGTAAGTTAAAAAATCAGCAACCGTGCTAACTAACTTGCTATCTTACCAGCTTACCACCTTACCATTTTACCAGCTTACAAACTTGCCAACTTACAAACTTACCAACTCAAAATCTATGACACTAATTATAAAAGGCGCTGGCCTGACCATCGAAGACGTCGTCAGGGTTGCCCGCCACAACGAAAAAGTAGAACTGGCTCCCGAGGCCATAGAACGAATCCATAAATGCCGGGCCATGCTCGAGCGCAAGATCCTGGCCCATGAAATTATGTATGGGGTAAATACAGGGATCGGAGAATTTTCAGAAATGGTATTGAATGACGATCAGGTTAAAGATTTCCAGAAGTACCTGATATACAATCATGCTGCCGGAATCGGCGACCCGATGCCCCTCGACTGGGTGCGTGGCGCAATGCTGGGACGCATCAACGTGCATGCCCACGGCAATTCAGGTTCGCGCCTGGAGATTACCCAAACCCTCGTTGATATGCTCAACAAAGGGGTGACCCCGATGGTTTGCCAGAAAGGTTCCGTCGGCGCTTGCGGCGACCTGGCTCCCATGTCGCAGATCGCCCTGCTGATGATGGGCGAAGGACATGCCTATTATGAGGGAAAACTGCTCCCCGGCAAAGAGGCACTCGATGCAGCCGGAATACCGGTTCCGGGACTTCAGGCCCGCGATGGACTGGCCACCATCAATGGATCAAATGTATTAACGGCCATGAGCGCCCTCTTTCTGTTTGATGCCAACAACTGGCTGAAACAGGCTGAAATTGCTGCTTCTATGTCGCTCGAAGCCATGAAGGCCAACATGCGGCCTTACAGTCCGAAACTTCACGAAATCCGTGGATTCAAGGGCGCTGTGCGTAGCGCTGCCGCGATCCTTAAATGCGTCAAGGATGGCGATCTGGCCGAAATGAAGGTAAAATGCAAAGTACAGGATGCTTACTCAATGCGATCAACTCCACAGGTGATAGGCGCCGCGCATGATGCGCTTGCATATGCCCGTTCGCAGGTCGAGATCGAACTGAACGGCGTCGGCGACAACCCAATCTTCTTCCCCGATGAAAATCTCCAGCTTTCAGGGGCTAACTTCCAGGGTTCACCGGTTTCAGTACCAATGGATATGGCCGGTTATGTAATAACGATGGTCAGTGTGATGAGTGAACGACGTATGAACCGGCTCAACAACCCTGCGCTGAGCGTTGGTCTCCCTGCATTCCTCACCAAGGGAGCCGGTATGTTCAGCGGACTGATGCTCAGCCAGTACACTGCTGATATGCAGATCGTTGAACAGCGTATTCTTTCGGCGCCGGCATCAATCCAGTCGATTCCTGCCGCCGCCGACCAGGAAGATTTTGTATCCATGGGGATGAACACCGCTTTGAAAAATTTCCAGATCCTCGACAATGCTTACGGCATCCTTGGGATTGAACTTATGGCCGCTGCCCAGGCCCTCGATTTCAGGGAATATAAATTTGGCGCCGGCACAACCAAAGCCAAAGAAGTGATCAGGAAACATGTTGATTTCCTTGAGGTTGACCGTCCGCTTTACCCCGATCACAATGCCATGAAGGAACTCGTAAAATCATGTGAGATCCTGGAGGTGGTGGAAAAAACGGTGGGACCGCTGGAATAATGACAAATGACAAGTGACAAGTGACAAGTGACAAGTAAAAGATGAAAAAACAACCATAGAATTTTAAAGCTGAATTAAAATAAACATTAATTTTAAATCCGCACTTAAAAATCCACTTGTCACTTGTCACTTGTCACTTGTCACTTGTCACTTGTCACTTGTCACTTGTCACTCGTCACTTGTCACTCGTCACTTGTCACTCGTCACTTGTCATTCATTAACCCCTAACCTGGACAAGCCAGAACCAAAAAGGTTTAGTAATTTTGTTTTAACCTTTTATACACTTGCATAGCAAGAACAGATTTACAAATGCATTAGAAAACATCATCGGTTTGGATTAGACCGTTATCTCTATTAAGAGCTAATCGTGAGGAGAAATACACACTATAATCCATAACGACAATTGATTGGCGTAAGAAATTGTATTTTATTTTTTTCAATATTTTGCCATTTTTGGCTAAGAAATTATTTTTAAGATACTAAACCCTGAATTATGGACCTTGCAGATTTTTTTCCGTTTTGGCCGTTCATAATTGCCCTGATCGTGCCCATCATCATTTTCGGGATCATGGTAACCATGATCGAAATCGTGGGAGCCTGGTTCATGTTTGAAAAAGCCGGAGAGCCTGGCTGGGCTGCAATCATCCCGATTTATAATTTTTTAATCGCGATCAAAATTGCCGGAAAACAATGGTGGTATCTCATGCTGATGCTGATCCCGGTTGTGAACCTGGTGATTTACATCATCATCCTGAATGGCCTGGCAAAAAATTTCGGCAAGGGAACCTGGTTCACCGTTGGATTGTTCTTTTTCCGGTTTATTTTTATCCCAATTCTCGGATTTGGAAATGCAGTTTACAGCGGAGATAAATCAAATTTCAACGCCTGACCCATGGAAGTAAACTCCCTGCAACAGCCTCCCGAAACTAAACCCAAAAGGCCAAACCTGCTTACCATTCTTTGTATACTAACCTTTATCGGGAGTGGGATGAACCTGTTTTCAAGCCTTGTCATAGCCGGGTTTTATGATATTTTTGTTGAAATCGCTAAGGAATTTTCTGAAAAATTTAAACTGCCCGGGATTGATATGCTTTTGGAAACAAAGCCACTGTTTTTCCTTGTAACCGGCTTGTTTTATGCCGGTTCACTCGTTGGTGCGGTGCTTATGATGCAATTGAAAAAAACAGGATTCCATGTTTATACTATCTTTCAGATCTTATTGGTTCTCGCCCCCATGTATTTTATGCACCTTTCTCACCCCGGAGCCCCCGACTTGATCTTCTCCGGACTTTTTGTGTTGCTTTATGGGATGAATCTGAAATACATGTCCTAACCGATGGAAGAAGAAGAAATTCAGCCCATTAACCCACAGAGAATCAACCTGGTCAAACCCAGGCCGGTAGTCCTTACAGTGCTCTGTCTCTTTTCAATTGTATATTTTTCGGTTCTTTCCTTCCTGTTTTTTATGGGTAGTTTCTGGTCAGGATGGGTGACCCGGGTGACCAATCAATACTCTCCTCCTGAAATCTATTCAAAAAATCAGGTACTTATCACCTTTTTAGCCGGATTTATACTTCACCTGACAGCCTTAACCGGCATTGTTCTGATTTGGAATCTGAAAAAAACCGGATACTATTTTCTCGGATTTTCATGCCTGATCCTTGGATTGTTTCAGTTACTCACACCATCTATCGCTATAACCTCACCTGCAATTTATATCCTGATAATTTTCCTGTTCGGATGTTTTTTCAAACGCTTAAACTGACAATTTTACTGCCATTAAACGGGAGCAATGAATTATTATGGTGTTGAGGCCATAATAATGGTTGTAATCATCATACTTCTGTTCGAAGTAGGTTTCCCATCCGCTATTGAGGTAACGATTCGATATCCTTTATCGTACATTTTGTTGAGTGTGCGGGTCAGAATCTGTCCGTTTTTGACAAGATAATCATCATTGTATTTGAAAGGTTCCAGTGGAATAACTTCAAACGTACTATCCGGATAATTGATGATGATCTTTGAAGAGGTGACCGTGAAATTTTCATATACTCTCATTATCATATACTTACCGCTCCCGGATTCCGAATGATCTGCAAATCCCATCAAAATTCCAAAGACGGAAAGAAGGCCCATAAAAGCCAATACTACTACCATTTTTTTCATATCCCAAATTTTACTGCAAATAAACCAAAAAAAAGTACAACAATTTTTGCTTTTTTGAATATTGTCTTTACATTTGTTCCATCAAGTCCCAGTTGGGAGCTATTTTATACAGTTAAAATTAATTTAAAATTTTTAATCTATGAAAAAAATTTACTTTTTTTTGTTGATTGCATGTTTTTCATTGAGCTTTTTACAGGCTCAGGATTTGACATCGAAAAAAGGAATTCCAATCTTACCTGAGGCCGGCGAGTTTGGACTTGCTATCGACGCTGTTCCTTTCTTTGAATTTGCCGGTAATCTGTTCAATGGAAATGCATTTAACGCTGCACCTTCATGGGATTTTCCCGGTTTGGGACATAGCAATCCCATGTTCACGCTCAGTGCAAAGTACTTCAAAAACGCAAAGACTGCTTTGCGTGGAAGGATTCGCCTTGGGTACTACGCACAAACCGTAAAAAACACAATTTCAGATCAAACTGATCCTACTGGTGTGAACACGGTAGATGATAAATGGACAAATTCTTCAATGGACATTTCCTTTGGCGCTGGAATTGAAAAAAGAAAGGGCAAAGGTCGGGTTCAGGGTGTTTACGGCGGTATGGTAAATTTTCTGATTTCCACCGGAGGGAACAAGGTAACCTATGGGAACACCATGACAGGCACATACCCTAATCCTTTATCCACCGATTATCCTTGGGTAATGAATGAATCGGGACGTTATCATGCTTCACAAACATCCTCCCGTACCCTCAAAAATAATGAAGGGATGACTTTTGGTGTTGGAGCAAATTTATTTCTTGGAGTTGAATACTTTTTTGCACCCAAAATTTCAATTGGCGGCGAATTTTCCTTTGGGTTAATGCTTGCCACGACGGGCAAGGATAAGAAAGAAGTTGAATCCTGGGATGCCGTTGGCAAAACGGTAAAAACAACAGAAACTAAATATGGTGGTAAAACCACCATCGGTATCGATAACAGCAATTCAGGTGGAGCAATTAACCTGTCATTCTATTTCTGATTTGTTATCAACTTTATATTTTTGCGGAGGTGTAGATTAATCTCTCAATACTTTCGCTCGTCATTAAAAGGCTACTGTTAATTACCGGTAGCCTTTTTTCTGTCAGATTATTTCCAACAATCAAGATTATCATATCCGAATCAACTACTCGCACCTCTGCTATGAAAATTTTATTCCTGTTTTTTTTATATTTTATTACTTTATTTTCCAATGAATTACAATCTGCCAATGCAATTTGAATATTTTCACTGATAGGTTCTCACCCTTACAAATAAAAACAGACTGACAAGTTAACAACTGTTAAATTATTATTAAATATTTCTTACTTTATTCTTGGTTAAGAATAAAGTATTATGTAAAATTGCAAAGCAAATCAATCCATTGTTGGAAAGATGTCATTATATACGATGCACCAGGAGCGTGGAATTCTGTCCACCCTCTTTAAAGTCTTTTATTACATCACTGATTATTAACACATTTACTAACAAAAAGCAAACTGTATGAGAAAATTTACTTTTTTCCTTGCCCTTATGTTCTGCATAGGGTTGCAAGTTGCCTACGC
>Ga0247841_10010212_pt1 | contig 12853 bp, 9 predicted proteins | sample LaCruzMarch2015__2_FD_192410 | JGI IMG/M metagenome (GOLD analysis project Ga0247841, IMG submission 192410) | Freshwater microbial communities from meromictic Lake La Cruz, Castile-La Mancha, Spain - LaCruzMarch2015_18m | ecosystem: Environmental > Aquatic > Freshwater > Lake | place: Spain... | reverse complement strand
TGTCGTGTCGTGTCTTTTGCGTTTGGCTTTCATTTTTGATGGTCTTTCAGGTTGTGGTGTTTCACGCCTGCAAGCCATCGCTTTTTATAACTTACTAACTGGTCCGAATTTCGGGGTCCACCTCTATAATTCCAGCCAAGGCTTTCCCGCACAGGCCAGCATGGTGCAGACACAGACCGGGGAGTGGTGGGCCATCGCACATCACAATTTCCAACCCACCGGAAGAAAGCCCGTCCTGATCCCGGTGAAGTGGGTGGATGGCTGGCCGATGTTCGGGCCAAAAGGCGACGGCAAGGCTGTCACTACTTACACCAAACCGAATGTGGGCGCGACCGCAGGCCAGCCCTCTCCGCACAAGACATCCGACCGGTTCGAGGATCCGAATCTCAAGCCGATCTGGGAATGGAACCACAACCCGGATGACACGAAATGGTCCCTCACCGAGAGCCCGGGCGCCCTGCGGCTGAAGACGGCTACCGTGGTCCGTGACGAGGCGGATATTTTCCGCGCCAGAAACACCCTGCTCCAGCGCTGCCAGGGACCGGCTTCGGTGGGAACGGTGGATCTGAAGGTTGCACAGATGCAGGAAGGCGATGTCGCCGGACTCTGCAATTTCCAGAACCCCTACGCCTACGTGGGGGTGAAGATGGAGGGCGGCGTGAAGAAGCTCATCATGGTCAACAACGGCACCCGCATTGCCGAACTGCCGCTGAACCAAGACACGGTTTCCCTGCGCTTTGATTACCGCGAGGTGTCAGCCAAATCGGATTTTTTCTACAGCCTCGACGGGGTCCATTTCACCCAATTGGGGAACACGCTGGTGACTTACCCGATGTCCAGACGTCCCGTCTACACCTTCAACGGCAACAAGTTCGGCTTATTTAATTTCGCCACCAAGAGCTTGGGAGGCTCAGTCGATTTCCAGAATTTCCGCATGTTTAATCCCAACATCGGAAATCGGTTCTCCGCGTTCTCACGCATCGAGGCGGAACGCTACGACGACAGGAACGTTTCTGATTTTCAGGACGCCGGAGACGACGTGGGCGGCAAGGACCAGGCCACTCTCAACTCGAGATCGGGCGATTGGTTGAGCTTCAATAATGTCAGCTTTGTCGGCGGGGCCGACGCCCTCACGCTCCGGGTTCGCACACGGAAGGGCGCCACCGCACCCGGTAAAGTATCGGTCTTCCTCGATGGCATGAGCGGCCCGCCTCTCGCGCAGGTCGATGTTCCCGTCACGGACGGGGCTTGGGCTGATGCCATCGCCCGCATTCCGGTCACCACGGGGCGACATTCCGTCCATCTGGTTTTCGGCGATGCCAACACGGATCTGAGCTCGTTCACTTTTCACCCCCTCGCCTATCAGTCGGCCTTCCGCACGGCCGACGGAAGACAGCTCGATGCCAACGCGAAACTCTCCGCTCCCAACGATCTGCCTGAAACCTATTTCTCGATCGAGCCCGCGAAGGACAATCTCTTCGCGATCAAAGCGCCCAACGGAAAGTATCTCACCGTCGGCCCCGACGGCGAGATTTCCGCCACCGCGACAGGCAAGGGTGAGATGGAGCTCTTTTCCTATGCAGACCTCGGGGGAGCCAATCAAGTCGCCCTGATCTCCCAGGGTAGGTTGCAGTTTTTGAAAGTGGCCGGAGATCGCCTCGTCGGCGCCGCCGACGAATGGAATGAAGCCACGGTCTTCACCTGCAAAATGGCACCAATTCAGATGACAACCACCGTGCCATGATTCTTCGAGTGATGATTTTTTTAACGGCGGGACTTCTGGCCGCGTCGGAAGCCGCTGCGCAAGCGACGGCGGACGCCGAGGGCCAGAACCTCATGCGCAACATCGACTCGCTGGCCGCGAAAGGAACCTCCGGGCAGTCGGAGTCAATGGAATCCCTGAAGCGGGATTTGGAGACGCTGTGGGATCGGCCCGCGGAAATGCCGCCGCTGGATGTGGAGGTCGTCTATGAGCAAGTCAAGGATGGCTACAAAACCCTCGGGGTGTATGTGAACGGTTACAACGGACCAGCCGGGCAGGATCGCATCTTCTTCTATTACCACGCACCGGAAAAGACCGAAGGCCGCATCCCCGCCTATATCGAGTTGACCGGCGGCGGCGGTCCAGATCGCGGCTTCCACATGGCTCGCGGCAACAAGTGCGCCGTGGCAGATGTCGAATGGCGCGGCACCAAAAACCAGTTCCGCTCCCAATGGTTTGGCGCGGATTTTGGCGCGATGAAGTCCCTGACGAATCTCAAAGACAATCCGGCCTTCCGGCTGGCATATGGCATCCGGCGGGTGATTGATTATCTCCAGCAGCAGCCGGAAGTGGAACCTTCGGCCATTGGCCTCGGAGGCGGATCAATGGGGGGATATTACAGCTTGCTGGCTGCGGGTGTGGACCCGCGGGTGAAATTCGTCATGAATGAGCTGGGCGGCGGCTGCCTGAGCGACACCGACAGCAGCCTGGGTCAGTTCAAGCTCGATGAGCAGATGAAAAACATTTGGTTGGCGGCATTTGACCCCGGCTCCCATGCCGCCCAGACGCAGGCGCAGACGGTCTTTAATCTTTCTGCCAACGATTATTTCTTCTGGCTGGGCGATGCGGTAAAAAATTATGAGCTACTCGCGGGTGATAAGCGGCTTTGTATCACCCCAAACTTCAATCACAACGACGGAGCTTTCGGCCAAAAGAAGAACTCGGCTTTCGGCGGCTGGCTCTCCTACTGCATGGGACGCGAGCCTAGCTACCCGCGCACACCGGAGGTCAAGCAATCGGGTGCGGATTACCTCATCACCACAGGAGAGGATATCGTGCGCGCGACTTTGTGTTGGAGTCCTGGCGGCGATGGGCTCGTTGCTCCCGCGCGCTATTGGCTGCAAACGCCGGCTACCCGGGCCGCGAATGGTGGCTGGATCGCCACCGTCCCCCCCGCGTATGCCGGCTTGGCGCGGTTGGCGTTCGTCAACGTGTGGGATGCCAAGGAACGGATGGTGTCTTCGCTTCCCATATCGAGCGAAGGGGCTGATCCGCAGCGGACGCCGGGGCTCTCGTGGCCGGGCGGAAAATTGTGGGATCTGGAAGCAGGCGTGTCGGCTTGGCGCCCCCCTGGTCCCAACAAGCACCGCCCGACCGACGGAACCACCCTCAGTTTAGAAGACGGCGAGGGCCTTCTCATCGGCCCGGGCAAAGAGTCGGCTTTTTCGCTGGCGACCAACAGCTTGGTGCTTGTTTCCGGCAGTGCCAAGTCCCACCGGGGGCTGAAGCTCGAAATTGACGGGCGGGGCAAGGCGGGGGTGCTGACCGTATCGCTGGTGCGGGACTTTGGCGCTGCCTCCCGGCAACGCGAATACACGGCCACGGTGGAATACCAAGACGGATTAGGTGCCTATGAGCTGCCGTGGGAGTCATTCAAAGCACCTCCCGACGTTTCGGCGGCTGACGAGGTGACCGGCTTTGACTCTCTGCGACTGGATGGCGAGCGCCCAGACGGCTCGCCTCTGCTCGTGAAATCCATCCGATTTCTCCAATGAACCTTCTGCCCCCCTGGCGGGATATACCTGAATGCGAATGAAACCTAAGAGGCGAATTCCCCTCGCCGTTGCCTCCGTTCTGCTCTTGATGCTAGCAATTTTCGTTCTCTGGTGGATTGGCGGCGCAACGAAAGACTCCCCGCCTGAAGCCAATCGGCCTGTGGTCAAGCCGGTGAAAGTCGCGCGCCCCGCTTTGCCTGCCCCCGAACTTGCCCCGATGCCAACGGCAACGCCGCCTCCCGTGCTGCCAGAAAAACCCAAGGATGGACCGTTGGCCCGTCTGCTCGAGAGGGATTTGAAACTCACCCCGGCGCAACTCCACAAGTATCTGAGTGAGAATCAGGGCAACGCTGAAGCCCTGCTTTTCGTCTTCCGGCTGACGGGAAGTACGAATCTGCTTCTTCAGGCCGCGAACCAGTTTCCCGACGACCCACAAGTGCAGCTCCAGTTGGCACTGAGCAGCGGCGATCCCACCGAGCGTCGCCGTGGTATCGACGCCCTTCGCAAAAACGATCCCGAAAACGCTTTGGGCGACTACCTTTCCTCGCTCGATCATTTCCGGGCCGGTCGCACGGAAGCGGCGATCAACGACCTTGTCGCCGCCGCTGAGAATACCACGTTTGATGATTACGTGCTCTCCGCGCTTCAGTCCTCGGAGGAAGCCTACATGGCCGCAGGCTACAGCGTGGTCGAAGCCAAAGCTGCCGCCACGATCGGTGCCACGTTCCAACAACTCAAGCCACTACAAGACCTGTCGAAGCAAATGAGCGAACTCCAAAACCGCTACCTGCAAATGGGAGACCGGACATCTGCGCGAACCGTTGCCGACATTGGGATCAACCTTGGTCAGCAGGCGCGGGGCGGCAACTTTTTGATTAATGAACTCCTCGGCATCAGCATCGAAAAACAATTCCTCGGGCTGCTCGATCCCGTTGCTCGCCAGACCCGCTTGGACGAGATGGATGCGCGTAAAGAATACATCCAACACATGGCTGGCAGTCAGGCATTCTTGAACATGGACGGCGCCGAAGCCGTCGCTTTCTTCGACCGCCAAAAACTCTACGGCGAACTTGAAGCCCTCCGCTGGCTGCGCGAACGCCACGGCGAAAAGTAAAAGGAGACATCCAGACATCTGCCCGTTGGCTTCCACATCGCATGGGAACCGGAAGATCCCGCCCAACCAGGATGGTCATTCGCGACACGGGCTGTCCTATTTTCTCAAGGTGTGGGCAGCCCGAAATGTTTGGCAACCGCCTCGCCGCGGGAATGAACATGAAGCTTGCGATAGATCCGCTGGACGATGGTCATTACGGTGTATCGGCTCACGCCGAGCTTGTCGGAAATCTCTTTATAGGCAAGTCCCCGGGCAAGCAGGTCGAGCACTTCGCCTTCGCGCGGAGCCAGCGCCGCGCCGGAAGCCGGGGGATCGGCGGGTTTCTGAAACGACGGGACAAGTTTCCGGGCAATGCTGCCAGTCATTGACGATCCGCCGTCGTTCACGGATGGCATTTTCGGTAGGAGGGGCTTGGGAGGAGGCTTCGGGATCATTTTCTGAATACGGGGTTATCTTGCCAGCGCTTGTTGGCGGAAATCACATCATCCAGTATGTAGGCCCGATCGTTGTCGAAAGTAATATTCCATGTGCCTTCCTGATTCCCAAGGTCATACACCCAAGCTGCGGCCATGTCCACACGGGCATCTTCCATGGCTTTAAGAATCTCGCGAAAGCGTTCCTTCACCTGCTCCGGGTTTCTTTTGCCTCCCTCGGCCAGCCCGAACTCACCGATGAATACCGGAAGTTTCTTTTCGTCGGCCAACGTCCGAAGCTTCGTCAGGTAGTCCGCCCAATCGGTGCTCCACTGCCCACCGGTTTCCGGGGCCTCCGTATCGCCGTAAATGTGCAGCCCGATCGTGTCCATCGCATCGGTATTGTCCCGCAGAATCACCTCCCGCCATTGCTCGATGGAGTCGGGCTTCCAACTGCGCTCTGCGGTGTTGTGCCAAGCCTGCGCACGAGGGTGGGAATGGCCGGTGATGAGTGCCCGGCGGGCATCCAGCTTGCGCACGGCGGCCGCGAATTCCTTGATTGCCACAGCCATCTGCTGCGACTCGAGGTCGTCACGCTCATCCTCACCTTCCTTCCGAAAACTTGCCGCGTTGGGCAGGTCGGCTTTGAGATTCCATTCATTGCCCAGTTCCCAGGCCCAGATCGCCGGGGACTCCTTGTAACGACCCACCACATCGGCAACATACCGGCGCATCAGGGCAATAGTCTGGCTGCCGGGATCCCCCCATGCCTCCCGGCGCTCGCCGACGGTCTTTTGGTGGATCGGATTCCAGAACAACGACGGAATCAGCCCGATTCCCGCTTCCTCCGCCGTCCGGACCACCCGGTCAAATGGCTCAAGAAATCCCTTCGGATCGTCCAAGTAACGCTGCCAGTCCCGTTCGGTGAACCCCCCGGCATTGAACCGCACAAAGGGAATCCCTGCCTCCGCCAGCTTCCTCAATCCCTCCAGCGTGGATTCATCCGAGGGCTTTGCTGAAATCCTGGTGAAGAGATCGTAGTAGTTGATGCCCACCCCCCGGTAGGGCTTGCCATCCAGGAAAAACCGGCCTCCTTCGGACTTCAGCCCTTGGGAATGGCCAAGGGTCGAGGAGAGCAACAAAGTTCCCAGCAGCGCATAACGCCCCATGGATAAGCGAAAGATCTCGAAAGCACACAACATTACGACACATTAAAACGTCATTTAGCTTGAATGTCAACACCATTGCACGAAGATTATTTTTGTTATTCCGTTGACATCGTGACCGCATTATTTATTTATTGCGCAATATTGCTTCACACGACATGAATTCACTTGCTCCAAATCCGCCATCCGTCAAAACGTCCCTGACTCCGGAGGCAGCAGAGTCGGGCCACCTGATTTCGCGCAGCGCACACAATCCGGTCATTACGGCGGCGGACCTTCCGTTTCCCGGACAGTGTTGTTTCAACAGCGGTGCGGTGCGGGTCGGCGATGAAGTGGTGATGGCCCTCAATTGCTGGGACGCAGAGTGGGCTCCTCATTTCCTGATTGCACGAAGCATGGACGGAGTGCATTTCGAGATTGGAACCGAATCGATCGCCCATCCGCCCGACGAGTATCCCTACCGGGGGCGCAAGGACGGTATTTTTGACACGCGGATCACGACTCTGGATGGCTGGCACTACATCACCTACAATGTCTCCTCCAGCCTGGGCGGGCGGATCCGGCTCCTTCGCACGCGGGAGTTCGAGAAGTTCGATGACCTCGGCTTCATCACCGGGATCGACCACCGGAACTGCGTGATTTTTCCGGAGAAAATCGGGGGGATGTATGCGCGGTTGGAGCGGCCGAACGGGGAGGGCACGACCGGCGGCGACATTTATTTGTCGTATTCCCCGGACCTCCTTTTTTGGGGAAAAACCCAGCTCGTCCTGCAGAAAGGAACCCGCTACTGGGAGAGCCTGAAGCTGGGACCGGGTGCACCGCCGGTCAAAACGGAAGCGGGCTGGCTCGTCATCTACCACGCCTGCCGCGAGCACATGAACGGCATCATGTATAATATGGGTGTCATGCTTCTGGACCTGGAGGATCCCTCGAAGGTCATCGGGAAGATGCGGGCCTGCCTGATGTGGCCGGAGGAGGACTACGAGTTTCGCGGCAATGTGCCGCAGGTTGTCTTCCCCACGGCGGCGATCCCGGGCCGCACCGGGGACGATCTCCTTATCTACTACGGTGCTGCCGACAGTTCGATCTGCCTCGCAACCGCGTCCATCTCCCAACTGGTGGAGCGGTGTCTCGCCGACGGCCCCTGCCTGCCGGGCCAGCCTTAACCCGGATAAATCAGCTTAGCCTGATATGGCTGACCCCCGCCCCTCCTCCAGCCTCCTAGAGCCAGCCCCACCGCTCACGCGCAAGCGCAAGGCGGCCTGGGCGAGCGGCGCGTTTGCCGATGTGTTCATGGCCAACGCGTTCAGCTACCTCGCCTTTCCGATCTACAACGTCGCGCTGAAGGTGGATCCCGCTTTCCTTGGGTGGGCAATGGGGGTTCCACGCATTTGGGACGCTCTCGCCGATGTCTTCGTGGGAAACCTCTCCGACAACACGCGCACGCGCTGGGGACGCAGGCGGCCGTTTATTTTCTTTGGCGCGCTCCTTTCGGGGCTCTTTTTTGCGCTCATGTGGATGCCGCCTGCCTCCGCCGGTGTCTCCCTGGTTGGGTGGTATTTCCTCGGAATGTCGATCCTCTACTACACGGCCTACGCGATCTTCACCGTGCCATGGGGGGCATTGGGACTCGAACTCAGCGGCGACTACCACGGCCGGACCAACGTGCAGGCCTGGAAAAATTTCTTTCAAGCCTTCGGTGGGATTTTTCTCGGTGCGATGTGGTGGCTTTCGCTGCGCCTCGGGGCGAATGAGGTGGAGGGGGTGCGGTGGGTCGGGCTCATCTTTGGTGTGCTCATCGGCCTGTGCGGCATGCTTCCGGCTTTGCTGGTGAGAGAATCCCCCGCCTCATCGGCACACCGTGAGCGCATCCCGTTCTTCCGAGCGGTCGCCAGCACCTTCCGCAACCGCGCGTTCCTGTGCGTGATCGGGTTCACGGTTTGCACGATCTTCGGTGTCTTCGTCGTCAACGCCTTTGCCCTCTACATCAATATTGTTTATGTCTTCGGTGGGGACAAGGAAGCCGTCTCCGGTCTCAACTTTGCCATGAATGCGGTGTTTCAGGTCGTGGGGCTGGGCATCACACCTGCGGTGGCCACCGTCGCCCGCCGCATCGGCAAACGCCCCGCGCTGATCACCGGCCTCGTCCTGGTGATCGTCGGGTTCTGCGCCAGTTGGTGGACCTACACCCCGCACGCACCCTACCTGCAGGGACTCACCCTGGCTCTCATCAGCCCGGGCCTGGCTTGTCTGTGGATTATCGGGCCTTCGATGATCGCGGATATCTGCGATGTGGACGAACTGGAAACCGGCCTGCGCCGCGAAGGGATGTTCAGTGCGGCCTTCGCCTGGTCGATCAAGCTGAGCATCGCCGTGACCATGATCCTCAGTGGATACATGCTTAACATCGCCGGCTACGATGCGGCGCGCGAGGCCGGTCAGTTACCCGGTGTCGTGGACCGCCTGCGGCTGCTCTACATGGCCGTCCCCTCTGCCATGGCCGCCCTCGGCATCCTATTCGTCTGGCTTTACCCTCTCACGGAACGCCGGGTGCGGGAGGTGCAGGCTGTGATCGCCACTCGCAAGGCCCAGCCCCTTGAAAATACCGATCCCGCACCGCCCAGCGCTCTCGCCTGATTCTCCGTTACACAACACCAACAGAAAGACGGCACCTGCAAAGCGAGCGAGCCGTTCGAAGGGATGCCCTGTCGGAGCTGCCGTCCGGGGCGGTTCCCAAGCACGGCACCTACATGGCGGTGCCGGTTCACAACTATGTGCAAGGAGAGTGCTTGAGGAGCAGTTAAGGCCACACATCGGATCAACAAAGCCGCTCTCTTCACGCGCAGGCGTAGCCAAATACAAAACAGCATGGGAGCGTGTCGCCAAAAGCGGTGCGCGAGTGCGCTCCGGGATCGCGCCAGAGGGAAATTATTCCGCCAATTGGCGGACCCCCTCCTGCTCACCCACTTTGGAGTACCTAAATGTTGCACGCGACAGAATGCAACATTCGTATTGCAACCGCCGCCTTCGAGATAGATAATGGCCCGGTTATGTCCAACAAACGCGCTGTGCGCCAAAAGCAGCCAGTTTCGATCTACACGCTGGCCAAGGAGTTGGAGCTCACGCCTGGAACGGTCAGCCGAGCTCTGCGCAACCGCCCGGAAATCGGGATTGCAACCCGCACCCTGATCCGTAAGCGGGCGGAGGAGTTGGGGTTCAAGCTTCGAAATTTCGAGTCCCGCCTGACCAACATTTGTGTGGTGATCGAAACGCGACCGAAGCAACGAAGCCTCTTTTCGGCCTATGTGGACTCCGTGCTCGACGGTGTCTGGCGGTATTGTAGAACCAACGAAATCGAATTGTCGCTTTTCGGGGAGGATCTCGATCGCCTCGAATCCTGCAACCTTGTGCGTGTCCTCGGTCGCCGGGGCGCCAACGGAGCCGTGTTCTTGAATGCCAGCCAGCGCTGCGGCTATTTTGGTTCCCTCAACCAGCAGAATTTCCCTTACTGCTGCGTAATGACTGCACCTCCCGAAGCGCGTCCGTGGACCATTCTTGCCGACGCATCCGGGATGGCGGAAAGAGCCACCCAGCACCTCCTCCAACACGGACACCAGCGGATCGCCTTCCTCGACAGCCTGGCAGGTTTCGATCTCGGTGCCGAGCGCCGGGCTGGTTACCTCCGCGCCATGAAAGCTGCCGCCCGACCCGAGCGCGACTGCCAAATCATGTCTTCGGAGGAGTGCGGGGTGCCTCCCGTCGATGCCTTCGACTTTGCCGCCCGGGCGGTTCATGCCCTGCTCGGACGACCGCAGGCTCCCACGGCATTCTTGACCATGAGCGATGAGGAAGGCGTCGCCACGATTCATCAGTTGACCTCCCGCGGGCTCCGCGTCCCGGAGGATATCTCCGTGCTCTCGTTCGATGACTCCCGCTTTTGCGCCTACTCCAACCCCGCTCTCACCGTGATCAGTCTGCCCTACGAAACCATCGGGGAGGAAGCAGCATCGATCGTCCATCAAAGAATCCAAGAAAACTCGGGCGATCACCTGAGACCACGCACAGTCCGAGGCGGAGAATTGCTCGTGCGCGACAGCACCGGCCCCGCACCATTGAAATGAACACGAGGTGCCCGAGCTTTCGAATCGACGGGAATGCGGGACTCGCGCCCATGAAGTTCGCTTTGGCTCCCTCGGATAAAGTGAACTCTCGATAAGTTACCCAGCCGTAGAATCCCGGCTTGTCGGGATTAGACCGGGCGATCCTAGATCTAAATCCCAACCCAGCAGGGGAAAATCGCCAAGTTCAGCCCCAAAAGTGAACCTTTTCCGCCAATCAGGGGATGGAATGAACAATCCTCCATGATCGCCGTGCCCGCAACAGATCCGAGTCTCCAAGCTGCCCGGCAGGGGGACGCGGCTGCGTTTTGTGTGCTGATCGCCCCGCTTGTGTAGCGACAACTAAAACTGACTCCTGACGACGATTAAAACTGACCACCCCAGCGGCAGGTAAAATGGGTGGTGGTGGTTTCGGCGTGGCATTCACGCCGGAGGGCAGCCTGAAGTGGCGGCCTTGAATGATAAATCGTCGTCAAATCAACCAGCTCGTTTTCGAGCGTAACAGGAGAGTCAGTATCACCATGAGTGCAATGAAAGCGGGAGTTTCCCGCAACACGGCGCGGAAGTATCTGCGGCAGGCGGATCCGAGCAAGCAGGAGAAGCAACCCCACGACTGGCGGACCCGAAAAGATCCGCTGGAAGCCGTCTGGAGCGCGGCGCGAGGGATGTTGGAGACGGCTCCGGAGCTGCAGGCGAAGGCGCTTTTGGAGCACCTGAGCGAGCGGACGGCAGGCGGGATAGAGGAGAACGTTTTGCGGACTTTTCAGCGCCGGGTGCGGCAGTGGCGGCTGGAGCACGGGAACGAGAAGGAAGTGTTTTTCTCGCAGGAGGCGCGGCCCGGAGCAGTTCTGGCGGTGGACTGGACAGACATGAGGGATCTGGGGGTGAGCATCTGCGGGGTGAAGCTCGACCACCTGATGTTCCATGCGGTGCTGCCGTATTCAAACTGGCAATGGGCGGTGAGGAGCCGCAGCGAGTCGTTGCTGTCGGTTCGTTCCGGGCTCAAAGCCACCATCGGGCGGCTGGGCCGGGTTCCCAAAGAGTTGCTTATCGATAATTCGTCGACGGCGACGCACCGGCTATCCGGTGACGGGAAGCGGCGGGGGTTCAACGAGGAGTTCCTTTCGGTCTGCGAGCACTTCGGGATGAGCCCGCGCACGACCAACGTGAGCAGCCCGAACGAGAACGGGGCCTGCGAGGCGATGCACGGGCATTTCAAAAGGCGGCTGGAGCAGCATCTGCTGCTGCGCGGCAGCCGGGATTTCGAGAGCGAAGAGGCGTATGACCGATTTGTGATCGGGGTTTTGGAAAGAGCCAACGGGCTGCGGGGCGAGAGGTTCGCGCAGGAGGTGGTCGCGATGCGCGAGCACCTGGCACCCGAGTTGCCCGACTACACGGAGACGATGGTTCGGGTGAACAACAACTCGACGATCCGGGTGTGCAAGCGGGTGTATTCTGTGCCGAGCAAGCTGATCGGTAGCCGGCTGCGGGCGCGGATCCACGAGACGCACATCGTGCTCTTGGATGGGATGGTGGTTTTGGCCGAACTGCCGTTGCGGGGAGGCGACCGGGGAGCGGTGATCGATTTCCGGCACATCATCAAATGGCTTGTGCGCAAGCCGGGAGCGTTTTCCGAATACCGTTGGCGGGAGGCGATGTTCCCTTCTCTGGTGTGGCGGGCGGCCTACGACCACCTTTGCCGTCACCACGACGCGCATGCGGCCGACGTGTGCTATTTGGAGATCCTGCAACTGGCGGCAGGCAAAGGCTTGGGAACGGTGGAGAACATTGTCGAGCAGTTGCTCTTGGCTCCCAAGCCTGTGGTGAACGCGGCAGAGGTCACCGCGTTGCTGCGCACCTACGAGGATGAGGCTATGGCGTTCCGGGAACGTGAGGCCATGCCGGTGTCGTTGCATGTCTATGATGGGCTTCTGGGAGGCGGTCTATGAAGCCCGACCACGAGGGAGCAACGGTGGAGATGCTGCTGCGCGGCTTTCACCTGCCCACCATGGCCTCGCTTTACGAACCGACGATGCGGCGGGCCGAGGCGGAAGGTTGGAGCCACCGCCACGTGCTCGAACATCTTTGCCAGAGTGAGGCCGCCGATCGCGAACAGCGTCGCATCGGGCGTCTGCTGGCCGAGTCTGGCCTGCCGGAGGGCAAAACGCTGGGCAACCTCGACGAGGCCCTGCTTCCCGCCAAAATCCGGCGGCAGTTGCCCGCGCTGATGGAAGGCGGGTTCGTGTCCCGCTCCACCAACATCCTGGCCTTCGGCCTGCCGGGAAGAGGCAAGACCCACTTCCTGGCCGCCCTCGGCCGGGAACTGATCCTGCGCCACAGCATGCGCGTGCTCTTCCGCCCGACGTTCAAGCTCGTCGGGCAGTTGCTCGCTGCCAAACGCGACCTGCGCCTGGAAGCCGAACTCAAAAAACTGGACCGCTACCAGGTCGTCATCCTCGACGACATCGGCTACGTCCAGCAGAACCGGGAGGAAATGGAGGTGCT
>Ga0247841_10010211_pt1 | contig 12855 bp, 12 predicted proteins | sample LaCruzMarch2015__2_FD_192410 | JGI IMG/M metagenome (GOLD analysis project Ga0247841, IMG submission 192410) | Freshwater microbial communities from meromictic Lake La Cruz, Castile-La Mancha, Spain - LaCruzMarch2015_18m | ecosystem: Environmental > Aquatic > Freshwater > Lake | place: Spain... | reverse complement strand
GCAACAACCGAAAGCCCTACCGCAGGGCACTGTTACGGCGCTGTTCGGGATGTCTTTCGAGATGCAGACAGTGCTGCTTCGAGGTATCTACAGGGGTATCCGCGGCATAGGCGGATTTGAATGCGGAGAAATGGAAGTGGACTGGATTTACAGTCCCATGCCACCCAAGTCAGAGCAGGTTTACCCGCCGCAGAAACTCGAGACGATAACCACTTTCTGAGGCCGGGTACTATTTTTTCGCTTTCCGCTTCATGAAGCCGTTGACGAAAATCCTGGTGGAATCCATGGCTTCGATGAAGAAGCCGTGCAGCTTGTCATGCAGCAGCACCAGTTCAGCGCCGGGTATCCTCTGCTCCAGCAATTCGCTGTTTTTAAAGGGCACTAAGCGGTCAGCAGTGCCAGTGATTATCATAGTAGGCGCCTTAATATCCGGTAGCCGGTCCCAGGTATCCTCCTTCAACACCGCTTCAGCCTGGCGCTTAAAAGTAAAGGTTGGGGTCGGATATTCAGTGGTCACCTGGTGATAATGCTTGAAAGCATCCGGATTCCCCTGGATATATTCTTCGCTGCAGAAAAATTTGAATACCGTCATTGATCTCTGCTCAGGCGCCATATTTTTCAGGTACTCATAGTCAAAAAGTACTCTGGCCGCTTCCGGATCGGATTTCACCTGATTCTGCCCCCCGGGAAAAGTGCATCCCAGTATAAGGTTGATTAACCTGTCCGGGTGATTGAAGGCAAATATCTGGGCAATCATACCGCCCATGGAAACACCGAAAATACTGGCACGGCCGATGCCCGCGGCATCCATGGCCTTGCACACATCATCGGCCATCATAGATATAGTCACGGGCGCGTCCGGCTTATCGCTCCTACCCGCCCCGCGGTTATCCAGCAGCACCACCTGGTAGCCTATCTTGACGAATTCCTGGGGTAGCGCCCCCCAATGGAGCAAATGATGCCCGTAGCCCTGGACCAGCACCAGCGGTTCGCCCTGGCCGATCACCTCGTAATATATATCCGCACCATCAGCTTTGGCTAATGACACCTGTCCCTCCTTATCCGGTCAACCTGATTTATGCGGCCGCCCGGCGCATTTTTCATCTGTTGCACGCCGATTATACACGGTATCAAGGCAAAACTGAACCCGGCTTGACATACCGTTACAGACATATTAAGATATATCTTGTTATATTTAAATGTATCTAAAGGAGGATCATAAATTATGCATGGAACCAGATTTGGGCATGGTCCCTGGCAGGGCAGGATGTTCCGCAAGGGTGATTTCAAATATATAATATTGGATATGCTGAAGGAAAAGCCGCGCTACGGTTACGAGATAATCCGTGAACTGGAGGACAAATTCGGTGGTTTATACGTCCCCAGCGCCGGCATAGTCTACCCCACTCTCCAATACCTGGAAGAGTTGGGTTATGTGACAGGGGCCGAGAGGGATGGTAAGAAAGTCTACACGGTCAAGGATGATGGCATAAAGTTCCTTGAGACACAAAAGGAGACCGTGGACGGGATACATAGCAGCATGAAAAGCTGGTTCGGCGCGCATTCGCGCGACGAATTTCATGAGCTTATGCACGGGATGGGCAGGCTTGGCAAATTGTGTTTCAGTAAAGGGCGTTCTGCCACCCCTGAGCAGGTGAAGCTCGTGCGCAAGGTCATCGATAATGCCCATGAAGAAATTGAGAAAATCATCAGAAAATAGCCGCGCCGGCCTCCTATTTTGAAAACACCGCTTCCGTGGCTTATAATCGCTGTATGATGTATACGCGACCGTACGCCCGACCCCGTGGTGATAATTGGCGTTTGCCGGTCAGGCTGCTGCTGCTATTGGCTGGCGCCTGCCTGTTGCTGATTGCCGTGTCCGCCATGACAGGGTGCGCCCCCCGGGTGCAGGCCCCACAGGTTCCCCCAAAGCTTGCCGACCTGCCCATCTTCACCTTCGATGCGATCGAGTTACAACCGGCTTCGCCGGTGGCCGGTCAGGCTTTCAATGTCAGCATGCAGGTAGCAAATACAGGACCGGCGGCCGGCAATTACAATGCGGACCTCGTAATCAATGGCGACAAGGTGGATAACCGGTCACTTCACCTCGACCCGGGCCAAACCGGCGCCGTGACTTTCCAGGCAAACCTGCCCGTACCGGGCCAATATGTGGTTAAAATCGGCCCCCAGTCAAAAGCTTTCGTGGTGGGCTTTAACCGCGTGCCTGCTACCATCAGAATTGACTCGGGCAATGTGGACGGATACGATACCCTGGCCGGCAGCACCGGCCAACCCGGCAGCATGATACAGATGGTCGAGGGGAACCTGCTCAAACTTACCACTCCTGTCAATGGCCTTGAGATAAATAACATCGATGTATTCGGCTATATCAAGAGCAGCGATCACGACTTTAACAGTGACAGGGTTACAGGCGGAGCCGGAACCTGGACATACGGGTCGGATATAGCCACCATCGAACCTGTCAATCCGAGTTTCACTATCACCATTTACGACGGACGAAAAACCAGGCTTTTCAGCGGGGACTTCGGCAAAGACCTTTTTGACTATTACCCGCGTTGGGTGAGCGTACCATTGCCGGATGTCCAGGTCAGCGGGGACTTTTACATTGAGCTTGTCACACATAACCAGCCCAAATTATACGGCACGGGTTGGGGTAGCTATGATTACTGGCGCAGGTACGTCGTGCACACCTGGTACTACCAGCTATGCATCGGCTACGAAAACTCCCTTGATGTACAATCATCGGTTTCGCAAAGCGGCAACGTGGTGTCGGACCGTTATCTTACATATAACTGGCTGATGCGCGCCGGTGGTTATCAACTACAGAAATAAAACCCCGGTTTTCCGTCGGGGAAGGATAATCCGCCAAGAGATTATCGGCAACTTTTGTTTAAGGAGGTAGCTTCTGGTGAGTTCACTCATAATCTCCATTATACGGTATATTGTGATCGCTATCGGTATAGCTGTTGCCTATTACTTGTTTTTCCGCTGGTCGGATGCCCGTCCGGCTATCGAGGTAATATTGCTTACGTGCGTGGCATTTAACGGTATTATCAGCTTCGTCAGCCACGTGATTTATCACAAATCTGATGCACAACGTTTGGGCATGGAGTCCGCCAACCCCGGGTTCCAGTTCGAAGTGGGTTTCGCCAACCTCGCCATGGGTCTCGGCGCCATTTCCTCGCTCGTTTTCCATTGGGGCGCCGCGGCTAATATTGCCATAATTCTCTGCTACGCGCTGTATATATTGCAGGCAATTATCCTGCACCTCTACAGGTTCGTCAAAGGGGAGAAAAGTGATGCCGCCTATCTTTGGGGCAGTGTTGTTGTTACGTCGCTGTATGTCGCCAATATGCTGTTTTTCGCCATAGCCGGACTTGCCCAGGAGCGCCTGGGCCCTTGCTGAACAGGGTTTTTACTTTGCCCGTGTTTTATGGTATAACTCACTTTCAGAAAGTGAAGTTAGAATTTGGCCCATACACACTGGAATCTTTTACCTGAACCTGATAAACCGCTGGAATTTAGGGGTGTCAGTCCGCTTGTTGCAGGGTTACTCCATAACCGGGGTATGGCCTCTGTACAGGAAGCCGAGGCATTTCTCAAAGCCGACAGGCGCCTGTCAATAGACCCTTTCAGCCTGCCCGATATGCATCCGGCGGTCAGCCGCGTTTACAAAGCCCTGCTTTGCGGCGAAAAGATTGCGGTTTACGGCGACTTCGATGCAGACGGCATAACCGCGACCGCGCTGCTCGTGCAGGGCCTGACTGAACTTGGCGGCAACGTAATTCCCTATATCCCCCACCGTCAGAATGAAGGCTACGGGTTGAAAATCCCCGCTTTAGAGAAACTGCGCAAGCAGGGTGTTACCCTGGTCATCACGGTAGACACCGGCATCACCGCTTTCGAGGAGATTGCGAAGTCCCATAAAATGGGATTGGAGATATTAGTTACCGACCACCACGTTCCCCTCGACGAATTACCTTCAGCAAAAATAATCGTCGATCCCAAGCGTACCGATTCAACCTGCGCTTTCACTGAATTCGCAGGGGTGGGGGTAGCTTTCAAACTGCTGGAAGGACTGCTGGCCAGCAACATGAGGGACGACCTCATCTGCAGCGCCACGGAACTGGTCACGCTGGGCACAATCGCCGATATGTCGCCGCTGGTCAGCGAAAACCGCCTCCTGGTTAAGACGGGACTGAGTCTGCTATCCCGTACGAAACGCACAGGCCTGGTCGAACTGATGAATGTTGCAGGGGTGGATAAAAGCCGCCTGACCGCCGAAACTGTTTCCTTTCAGATCGGCCCGCGGTTGAATTCAGCCGGCAGGCTGGATGATGCCGGCACCAGCTACCAGTTGCTGGTAACTCAGGACCCTGCACAGGCACGTACGCTGGCAAAGGAGCTTGAAGAAAAAAACAAGGAACGCCAGCGCCTGGTGGCCGATACTTACGACAAGGCGCGCCGGCAGATATTAGAGGACGGCACCAGCAGGCCGATCCTGATGGCCAGCGACGCTGATTATCCCACAGGTGTGATCGGACTGGTCGCCGGCAGGCTGGCGGACGAGTTTTACCGCCCTGTGATACTGGTTAAAATCGGCACTGAGATAAGCCGGGGCAGCGCCAGGAGCATCCGGGAGTTCGACCTCATGTCTGCCCTCAAATCCTGCCACCACCTGCTCACACGCTACGGCGGCCATGCCCGGGCAGCCGGTTTCAACGTCCCGACGCGCGACCTGCAGCAAGTGCAGAAAAAATTGCGCTCCCTGGCCGAAGAACAGTTGACCGGTCTGGACCTCAGGCCGCGCATCAATATAGATGCGGAATTATCTCTGTCGGTATTTGCCAAAGGGGCCTTTGAGGACATGCGCCAGATGGAACCCTACGGCATGGGCAACCCTGCGCCCGTGTTTCTCAGCCGCAAGGTTGAGGTGGTCGAGCAAAGGCTGGTGGGCAACCAGAATGACCATATCAAACTGAAGCTCAAGCAGGACGGCATCGTCTGGGACACTATGGGCTTCCGGTTAGGCAGCTATGTGGGCGAACTGGCACGCCATATCGATGTGGTTTACTCCGTAGAGGTGGATAACTATAACGGTAAAGGACAGCTCAGGCTTAACCTGCTGGATTTTGCCCGCTCTTATTGATATCGGCTGCTTCCGCATCTGGCTTCATACGCTTGTATTGAATAAAGCGCACTGCCAGCGTTACCACGGCTGTTGCTACGATTAAGATGTCCAGCACCTGCGCCTGGGGAAGATTAAACAGGAAAGCCTCGTTCTCACGGAAAAACCTGATAAAAAAGTCGCCCGCGCCGAAGATTATCAGCCAGAGGAGAAACAGCGACCCATCCGGCCTGAGTTTCTTGCGCAAACCCCATAGAATAGCGAAGCCAACCACGTTCCAAACAATGTGGAAGAGTTGTGTGGGATAAAGCGGCACACCGTGCGGGGCATAACTGTTGGGGTCCTGGTACATAACGGCGAAGGGAAGCTCGCAGGTCAGGCCATAGCAGCAGCCGTTAACCAGGCAGCCAACACGCCCGATGGCCTGGCCCAGGATAGCCCCGGGCGCGGCTATATCTCCAAGCTGCCAGAACGATAACTTCTTTATCAGGCAATAAATCAGGATAGCTGCCAGTCCACCCAGCACTGCTCCCCAAATGGCAAGCCCCGCGAAATTTAAGAGCTGCTCTGGATGGTCCAGGTAAAGCTGCCACTTATCGATGATGTGCAGCAGCCTGGCGCCGAGGATGCCGCCGATTACCGCCCATAGCCCCACATCCCAGACCATGTCCGGGGAGAATCCCTTGCGCTTTGCCTCAAGCAGGGAAAATCCGATTACGGTTATCACTGCCAGCACTACCATCACACCGTACCAGCGGATCTCCAGCGTGCCGATACTGAAAATAATGGGGTTCCAGTCTATGTCAAAGATCATTTAAACCGCCTCGCCGAATATGGCATCCACAAAGGACCTCGCATCGAAGGGAGCTATATCATCTATTTTCTCCCCTGTGCCGATATATTTTATAGGAATCTGCAATTCGTCGCTGATGGCCAGCACTATGCCCCCCTTTGCAGTTCCATCCAGTTTTGAAAGCACAATACCCGTGACGTCGGTAGCCTCGGCAAAGCTCCTGGCCTGTGACAGGCCGTTCTGCCCTGTCGTGGCATCTATCACCAGCAGCACTTCCTGTACCGCCTCGTATTTGCCGGCCACTTTCCTGATTTTCTTGAGCTCATCCATCAGGTTATGCTTGGTTTGCAGCCGTCCCGCAGTATCTATCATGACCGTATCCATTCCTCGGCTGCGCGCAGCCTCAAGCGTATCGAATACCACTGCCCCCGGGTCAGCGCCCGGCTGATGGGCCACTATATCCACCCCTACCCTGCTTGCCCATAGCCTGAGCTGGTCGATAGCGGCAGCCCTGAAAGTATCTGCTGCGCCCAGCAGCACCTTTTTCCCGTTCCCTTTGTATTCACCGGCAAGCTTGGCAATGCTGGTGGTCTTGCCTGTCCCGTTCACGCCCACAAACAAAATCACTTTCATACCGTTATGGGAGATTGCGCCGGCCGGTTTCGGGGGTATATCCAACAGACGTGCCATCTCTTCCTTCAAAGCATCGCGCACCCTGCCACCCTGTTCCAGCTTCTCTTCCTTAACACGCTTGCGCACACGGCCCAGCAGCTTCTCCGTGGTCGATACGCCGACATCCGCCGATATCAGGAGCTCCTCCAACTCATCCCAGGCGGGACCCTCGATCTTCGCGCGGTTGAAGAACGCGGCGATCCTGCCGAACAGCCCTTCACGGCTGCGTTTGACACCCTGCTCGGTCAGCTTATAGATATCAGGCATGATAATTATGCACCGTCATTGCGAGGCGCGCAGCGCCGCGGCAATCTTCAAACTTGCCGATAGGATTGCTTCGCTTCGCTCGCAATGACAGGTACATTTTATTTGGTTTCGACAATCTTGGCATAGCCCTTAATCATCTCGGTCTTCATCATCTTGCGCACCATTTCCTTCATCTTGGGATCCTTGATCATCTCCGTCATCTGCTTGCTGAACTCCAGGTACCGGGCATCCTGCTGCGGGAAATCGAAGAGCCCGTGTGTTTCATAATACCTGTAGTCGGCCGTAAACGGGAATGATAGCCTGGCCCAGATGGAGTCGCGGAATATCTTGTGGCCCCCTACACCCAAAAACGTCTTGGGCCTGATATACCTGGCCCGGGCGTAGTCTGCACACCTGGCAGCGAAACCGTCGACCAATGCATCCAGTATGGCGGAATCGGCGCACTCATCAGTCACAGCGCCTGTGTAGTTTGCCTCCGACATCTCGGCGTTGGCCTGCAGCACCTCCTGCATATTGGGCAACTGCGCCAGCGGGCCTGACACAAGGAAACCCACCTGCTGACCGATGTGAGTGGGCACATGCCCGTTGAAGAACGCGCGGTCCCAAAACATCTTCACACGCGCAGAAAAGAAACGGTCCCGGATGTCGCCGGCGAATATGGTGACGTCCGAGTCGCGCATGGTGCTGTTGAAAGCATCGATGTAGCCGTCCTTGTAGACACAGATATTGTCGAAGCCGCATTGAACGCAGCCCAGGCAGCCCCCCCTGATATCCACGTCCTGCAGCTTAAGGATATCGATATCGCCGTTGAAGGCCCCGGCATACCTTTTCACCATGCCGGCGATATTTGACTTCTCATTCCTTATGTCGGCAATGACCCGGATTTTAAGGCCGGAGGGATCTACTTTGCCCGTGGCCTTTCCAGGCACGTAGTTGAATTGGCTTTTAACTATAGGGGCCAGGGAACGGGGGGCAGGCGCTTGGCTCTCTATGGCAGCGAACAGGTTGCCCGCCCACTTGAGCAGCGTAGCCCGTTTTTCATCCAGGAATATGTCGTCCATGTCGGCCGAAAAATACTCAGTGGCCCTCATCCCCAGGTCGTCGCAGACCCCGCGCATATAATTGTGCGCCGTATGGTCGTAAAAGTGAATTGATGTCGAGAGCACGGCCGTGTACTTGTCCTTAAAGGCCTTCTCGGCCCCGTTCTCCCAGATCAGTTCGATGAAGCGCTTGTACTGGGAGGCCACTAAAAATACATACAGCGGGAAGGCCCAGATGACTCCGTCGGATTTCTTGACTTCGTCAATGATCGACTTGAAAAGGTCGTCATTCTTCTCTATTTTGATGATGTCATGCGCAACATTAATCAGCTTGAGCTCATGTTGGGAGAATTTCTTCTGGATGAACTTGATGTACTGGACCGTAACGCTGATTTCGCCCTTGGGACTGCCGTTAAGAACCGCGATTTTCACTTTACTGGCCTCCTGTAAACAGACATTGGTGGAACCGACTCGCGCCGGTTCCACCAATGATAACATAAGGTTATTTTGTGTACAAACAAATATTAAGGGGGACCTTTACTATTACTGACTGCGCCATCATATTGCCGCCTTCATCAGTATACCGTAAGCACCTTAGCAGAATAGGTGCTGCCGAAACTATTGGTAGCCGTCAGTGTATAGGTAGTGGTGGCGCCGGGAAACACGCTGACATTGCCTGAGGGGGACGGGACACCGAGGTTGAGGCTCTTGACTCCGTTATCTATCACGATGGAAGTGGCGCCGCTGGTTACCCAGCTTAGCGTAGCCGATCCGCCCGAAGGTATGCTGGCCGGAGAGACATACAGGGCGGCGACCGGCAGGGAACCAGACGGAGGCGGCGCGGCGGCGACTACGAGCACCTGTGTGGTAGAAGTGCTCCCGTAAGCATTGGTAGCTGTCAGGGTGTAGGTTGTAGTAAACGACGGGGCTACGGTGATACTGCCTGACGCGCCTGAGACGCCGGTAAGGCTCTTGACGCCATTGTCAATCACGATGGAACTGGCGCCTGTAGTCATCCAACTTAACGTCGCCGTACCGCCTGATGTTATGCTGGACGGGGAGATATTGAGCGTGGCCGTTGGCGATGAACCGGGCAGAGGAGGTGTTGAGATGCTGCCCACCGATATCGACGTGCTGGCGTAGCTGCTGCCGGCAGAGTTGGTAGCCGTCAAATTGAAGGTCATAGTCCCCGTGCCCGTCGTATTTACTGCCAGGCTACTGGAAACGGGCACGGCGCCGAAACCCGCGATACTTGCGGACGTGGCATTCAGTGTCGTCCAGTTTAATGTTGTCGAACCTCCCGCTGTCACGCTGGACGGGCTGGCCGTAAACGACAGTATGATTGGCAGCGGCCCGGAGGCGGGCGGCGGCGTCACCGGGTCGGTCACGATGACCATGGCCGACCGGGATACGGTACTGGAGCCGTTAGTCGCCTCGAGTAAATACGTAATGGTGGATGATGGGTTTACCGTCTGGCTCCCATTAGCCACAACATCGGCTCCATTTATCCTGGCGCCCGTGGCGTTTGTCGTGCTCCAGGTCAGCACGGCTGTATTGCCGGCTGTTATACTGGTAGGATAGGCAGAAAATGAATTGATGACCGGGGTTAATGACGCAGGCGTCTGCGGGATACCGCCTGTCCCACCAACCGTGAGCAGGACCGTCGACCTTGTGGAGCCGTAATTATTGCTGGCCGTCAGGATATAGGTCGTGGTCGTTGCCGGCATTACCTTTTCAGCACCTGTGGAAGGCGCCACAGGGATGCCCGGGTCGATGTTTATGGATGAGGCGTTTTCCACCTCCCAGGCAAGAATTGCTGCCCCTCCGCTGCTGATAGAACCGGGGCTGGCCTCAAACTTGACAACTTTGGGCGCCTTGCTCGAACCGCCACCGCCCATGTCGACGGTGATACAACCCGCCGTTGCCAGAAGAAGAACCAATCCTAACAAAACTGCATTTCTCATCTTTTTCCCTTCCCTTAAAAATCATTAAGTCATGATACTACGCTACCTATGAAGTGTAAAGCGCACTCTCGTCCTGCCCAAGCCGGCTTAACCCGCGTTACCGCCGGATAACTTGTGGCGCAACCCTGTTACGGCATAGGAAAGCAGCAGCACCAGGCCGCTGAGCAGTATGATGGTGGCGCCCGAGGCCAGGTTCAGCGCATAGGAAATCCATAGCCCGCCCAGTGTGGACAGCATACCGAATATGACCGACAAAAGCATCATTTTCTTTATGTTGTGGGTGAATTGCCGCGCCAGCGCGGCAGGGAAGGTCAGCATAGCGATAACTAATATCATGCCCACCACGCGGATCAGCACCACCACGGTCAGGGCCACCATGCACAGCAGGAGCAGGTAAATTGCATCCACCGGCATGCCCACCACCGTGCCGAACTCCTCATCGAAAGAAAGCAGCAGGAATTCCTTGTAGAAGGCAACCACCAGCACTACGATAATGACGTCCAGCGCCGCCATCAGGTAGATATCGCTTACGGGCACGGTTAAGATATTGCCGAAGAGGTAGCTCATCAGGTCGGGCGCGAACCCCACCGATAACCCCATGAAGATAACACCCAGTGCCATTCCCAGTGCCCACAGTATGCCTGTTGCCGTATCCTCGGGCAGCTTTGTCCTGCGCGTCACCAGTCCCATAGTCAGCGCGGAGAGCAGGGCGAACAGCATGGCGCCCAGCACAGGGTTGAACTTCAGCAGGTAGCCCAGGCCGATGCCGCCGAAGGAGGCGTGCGCAATGCTGCCGCTCATGGACACTATCTTTTTCACCACGACGTAAACGCCCACGATGCCGCAGGCCACCGAGGCCAGCAGGCCAGCAATGAGCGCATTGCGCATGAATTCGAACTGAAAGGCTTCGAACATCTTTAATGTTCCCTCAGCACACGGTGCGGTACTTCGCCATGTGCGATAAGCTGCACCGGGCACTTGTAGGTGGCTTCGAGTATCTCCGGTGTTATCTCCCTGGAGCCGTGATAATACAGTTGCACATTCAGGCAGGCAATCTTGTCCACAAAAACCGAGACTGCGCCGATATCGTGGGAGACCATTATGATGGCCATCTCTTCTTTGAGGTGCTCCAGCAGCTCGTAAAAATCGGTTTGCATTGCAGAATCCACGCTGGCGGTAGGCTCATCCAGCAGCAGCAGTTGCGGCTCAGAGACCAGCGCCCTCGCGATGAAGGCGCGCTGCTGCTGGCCACCGGAAAGCTGACCTATCTGCGACCCGGCATGGTCCAGCATGCCCACCCGTCCCAACGCCTTCTCCGCAGCTTCTTTATCGGTACGGCCGTAGGGTTTGAGCAGGCCCGCCTTGCCGTAGCGGCCCATAGTCACCACTTCAATTACACTGACCGGGAAATTGTGGTCGTAGTTACTGTATTGAGGCACATACCCGGTCCTGCTGCGGCTTTTGTCCGGGGGGTTGCCCAGCACGGTCACCGTGCCTCGTTGCGGCCTAATCAGGCCTAAAATAACTTTGAGCAGTGTGCTCTTGCCGCCGCCGTTGGGGCCGATGATGCCCAGGAAGTCGTGCTCGGCCACCTGCAGGTTGATGCCCTCCAGGGCCGGCGTGCCGTTATAGCTCACACAGACATCTTGTAGACTTACGACATCCATGGAGGTTACTTCAACGCCTCCTCAAAAGCCGATGCTACCGCCTTCATATTTTCCAGGTAGCCTTCTGCCAGGGGGTCGATAATAACGACCCTGCCGCCGATCTCCCGCGCTATGGTTTCGGCGCCCCTGGAATCGAATTCAGGGGAAACAAAAACCACCTTAATACCCTCTGCCCTGGCTTCATTGATCAGCCTCGACATGTAAGCAGCCTTTGGCTCCTTGCCATCCTGTTCTATACCGAGTTGTTTCAGTGAGTAGTCGTTGGCAAAATAACCCCAGGCGGGGTGATAGACGATAAAAGTGCGGTTGCTGCTATGGCCCAACGACGCCTGCAACGTTGTATCCAGTTCCCCCAACTGCTGCAGGTATGAATCACGGTTCTTCTCGTAGTCTTGCCGGCCCTGGGGATCGACCTGGGACAGTCCTGCGCAGATGTTTTTCACCATCGTCTTTACATTGCGCGGGGAGGTCCAGATATGAGGGTCGGCCCCGGGCTCATCAGGATCGTCGCTTTCGATCAAATCGATGCCCTTACTGCAGTCTACCACCAGTATATCTTTATTCTGAGCTATCAGCTTATCCAGCCAGGTTAGCTCAAATTCGATTGGCGAGCCGACTTTGAAATACGCTTTAGCGTTGCTCAGCTTTACCATCTGTGCAGGAGTGACCTCATATGTATGCGGACTGGCGCCCGGCGGGATCATGACAGTTATATCAACCCTGTCGCCGCCCACACTTGCTACGAACTCCTGTTGAGGCAGGATAGTTACAGCCACTATCGTTTTACCACCTGGCGGTGCTGCCGCATATTGCGCACAGCCTGCTAAAGTTACAGCCAGCATGGCTGTCACAATGATAATTGATGCCCGTCTAAACATGCATATCTCCTTACGTTTCATTTACCCTGCACTGCGGGCATAGCCCCATGAATTCCAGCAGGTGCCGGCTGATGCTGAAACCCGTTTCCTTTTCAAGTCGCTCCTTAAGACATTCCAATTCACAGTCCTTAAAGTCGGCCACCCTACCACAATCGCGGCAGACCAGGTGGTGGTGATGCTCGCCCGGACGCTGGCGCTTCAGGTAACTGCGGCAGGAGTCGCCTATATGGACTTCACACAGCAGCCCGCTTTCCTGCAGCAATTCCAGTGTGCGGTAAACAGTGACCAGGCCAATGCCGGGATATTTCTTGTGCAGCCTGGCATAGATATCAGCCGGCGTCAGGTGCTCACTGCAATTGCCCAGCACGGTGATAATAGCCTTCCTCTGCGGTGTCAGCTTGAATCCCCGCTTTCTCAACTCCGCC
>Ga0247841_10010210_pt1 | contig 12855 bp, 13 predicted proteins | sample LaCruzMarch2015__2_FD_192410 | JGI IMG/M metagenome (GOLD analysis project Ga0247841, IMG submission 192410) | Freshwater microbial communities from meromictic Lake La Cruz, Castile-La Mancha, Spain - LaCruzMarch2015_18m | ecosystem: Environmental > Aquatic > Freshwater > Lake | place: Spain... | reverse complement strand
ATATGCAAAAGATAAGAGAGACTTAACAAATGTTGACGATAAAGGGGTTCGATGGGACAAAGGTTTTGAACCATGGAAGTTTGAAGACGATGCAAAAACTGCCGATCGGGGGAAAGTGGCAAAGATCGACTTTGGTTTTTGGGATAATTTAGCCAGTGACTTTAGTGTTATTTGGAGCTATGACACTAAGACTAATAGTTACAAAAGAACTAATGGAGGATCTCCGCACATCGATAAAAATACTGGGAAACAGCTTGAAACAAAGAATGTCGTTGTCATGTTTGCAAAAGAATCACCAGCAAACGACGGATATGAAGGGGGACATTTGTTATACAAAAATGTTGGCAGTGGAGACATAATATTCTTTAAGAATGGCCAGGCTATTAAAGGAACCTGGAGTAAACCAACAGAAGAGGATAACATAAAATTTTTTGACAGTTCTGATAAAGAAATATCTGTAGTCCGCGGACAGGTGTTTGTTGAAATGTTACCAATAGGTAATAAAGTTAATTATTAAAAATGTTACAACACATAATTCCGTCGAAGGCCAGACGCAAAATTCTTGAGTTCTTCTTTCATCATCCAGGTGAAAATTTTTATTTGCGGCGCGTTGTACGCGAAATAGACGAGGAAGTTAATGCAGTTAAGCGAGAGCTGGATATTTTGACGGAAGAAAAGCTGCTATTACGGGAGCGCCGTCTTAATAAGGTATATTTCTCGATTAATAAAAACTATCAACTATACGATGAATTTTTAAGAATTTTTGCAAAGACCAATAAACTAGCAACATTAATTCACAGTAATTTATCAAAGATAGGAAAAATAAAATTTGTTTCTGTTTCAACTAAATTTCCTAAAAATTTAGATATAAAAGATGACGAGATTTATTTAATCTTAGTTGGAATAATAGTTGTAGTTGAGATAGAATCGATAATAAAAGAAGTTGAGAAGGAATTTGGCCGGCCAATTAATTATTCGGCTATGACAGAAAGTGAATTCCTATTCCGTAAAAAAAATAACGATCCGTTTATTTGGAAATTCTTAAAACAACCTAAAATTATGTTGGTTGGTGTTGAGGAAGAACTACTAAAATGAAAATATTTAAAACAATTTTTATTGCTCTTATTTTTTTGGTATTAATTTGGGTTGACGTTCCAGACAATATTAAAACAAAATATAATGTACCAAATCAGCTTAATTTCAATGTTTTTGGATTGAATGTCAAAAAAGACTTTACTACCAAACTAGGGCTGGATCTAAAAGGGGGCAGTAGTTTAATCTTTGAAGCAGATACTTCTAAATTAAAAAAAGAGGACCTAAATGATGCTTTAAGTTCTGCGCGAGATGTCATAGAAAGAAGAATCAATTTTTTCGGCGTGACCGAACCGCAGATTCAAACCATTAAAACAGGAGATAAATATCGTTTAAGCGTTGATCTGCCGGGAATTAATAATTATGAAGAGGCGATTAGATTAATTGGCCAAACGGCCCAATTAACATTTAGAGAACTGCCAAGCGAAAAAATAGCCACAACTTCGCCCATCTTTACGCAACTAACTAAAGATACCGGTTTGTCTGGGGTTCATATTCAAAAATCAACTGTCGAATTTGATAGTCAGACAGGCAAGCCGCAAGTAGGATTAAAATTTAATAAACAAGGAGCAGATTTATTTGCAGCAATTACGAAAAGAAATATTGGAAAACCAGTTGGAATATTTTTAGATAATATACCCTTGACAACACCAACAGTATCAAATGAAATACCGGATGGCAGCGCCGTTATAACCGGCAATTTTACATCGGATGAAGTAAAAAAATTAACGATCGCTATTAATTCTGGAGCCTTGCCTTTACCAATTAAGTTGGTTGAACAAAAAAATATTGGTCCGACATTAGGCGAAACTGAGGTAAGAAAAAGTATATACGCAGGAACAACTGGATTGATCATGGTTTTACTTTTTATGATCATATATTATGGTCGTTTGGGTTTTATCGCCTCACTTGCATTAATAATTTATGGAATCATCTCTTTGTTTATATTTAAAGCTATTCCGTTAGTTCTAACACTGCCAGGTGTAGCCGGGTTTATTTTATCGATCGGAATGGCAGTAGATTCAAATATTCTGATCTTTGAAAGGATTAAGGAAGAGCTGAGAAAAGGCAAAAGCTTTGACATCGCTGTAAAATTAGGTTTTGGTAGGGCGATTGATGCGATAAAAGATGCCAATGTAACAACATTAACAGTGGCTTTTATTCTTTTTAATCCGCTTAATTGGGAATTCCTGCCGCAGTTCGGAATGGTCAGGGGGTTTGCGCTGACCTTGGCTATTGGAGTGGCGACAAGTTTATTTACCGGAGTGGTAATTACCAAACGTTTGATAGAGATGTTTTATAAATCAAAATTGAAAGTTTAAAAATATGATAAATTTCTTAAAATATCGTTGGTTTTATTTTTTAATTTCAGCTGTTGTTATAGGTGTAGGCATGTTTTCTATTGTTAAGTGGGGCTTCCGGTATTCGATTGATTTTACCGGTGGAAGCAACTTTGAATTTCAAATGGACAAAGTAGTAGAAAAAAGCAAAATACAGAAAGTACTAGACCTGAATAAAGTTTCGGTAGTAAGTTTAAAACTTAAAGATAAAGACATTATTCTTCGAAGTAAAGTACTTGATCAGAACAGTGAATCGCAATTAAAAAAAGATTTAGAGGAAAAATTGAAAGTTAAAATCACTGTTTTGCGTTCGGAAACAGTCGGTCCAATACTTGGAAAAGAGGCGATCAAAAAGACTTTAATTGCTTCAATATTGGCAATTATAGGAATTCTTATTTACATGAGCTTTGCTTTTAAGGGATTTAATTTTGCTTTTTCTGCGGTACTTGCGATGTTCCATGATTTATTAGTCGTTATAGGAACTTATTCGTTATTGTGTCATTTTTTTGGAGCTGAAGTCGACACAATGTTTGTAACCGCTGTATTAACAACGATGTCATTTTCAGTTCACGATACAATTGTGATCTTCGATAAGATAAGAGAGTATCATAATGAGCAAGGATCTGTAGATTCTGAGTCAGCCGCAAATCAGGCGCTAACAGAAACAATGGTAAGGTCATTAAACAACTCAATGACAATTGTTTTTATGTTGTTAGCATTAACTATGATGGGCGGATCAACGATTAGGTTTTTTATATTAGCACTTTTAATTGGAACGGTTACCGGCACATATTCTTCACCGTTTGTAGCCACCCCAATATTAGTTTGGTTGGAAAAAATAAAGAAGGAAAAATAGGTTATTATAATTTTATTACTATTATATGAACAATAAAGCTGCGGAAAAAGGTTCGGAAACATGTCCTAAGTGCGGTTCACCGTTAGGTGAAGTATTTGAGACAAAGTCGGGTAAAAAATTACAACGTTGCTCTAAGGGGTCTTGGAATCCAGAAACCCACACAATTGACGGTTGTACTTATGTTAAATGGCTGGAAGTTGAACCAGTGCCTCTCGATGAAAAATGTCCAAAATGCGGAGCTCCATTAGTTATGGCTGTTACTCGAATGGGCAAAAAGATGAAAAAGTGTTCGACCGCTACTTGGGACCCGGCGACAAAAACAGCTGGTGGCTGCGATTACATCGAATGGATAAAAGGAACAACTGAAAAATTAGAAGAAGACTGTCCAAAATGTGGAGCTAAATTAGTTCTATTTACAACGGCTTCTGGAAAAAAACTAAAAAAGTGTTCAACTGCTACTTGGGATCCGGCGACAAAAACACCAGGTGGCTGTGACTATGTTGAGTGGCTAAAATCATAAAAATGAGAATTGTTAAATATTCTCTTGGACAGCTGCAGGCAAATTGTTATTTCTTAATTGAAGACAATAATTGCTTAATTATTGATCCGGCTGATGATGCTTCATTTATTCTCGAAGAGCTACAAAGACAACGGTTAAATTTGGTTGGAATACTGGCAACCCACGGACACTTTGATCATATTGGGGCTGCGGGTGAGATTCAATTGTCTTTTAATGTTCCTCTTTATATTCTTAAAGAAGATCAGTTTTTAATTGATAGGCTGAACGAAACAGCTAAATATTTTTTAGGATTTGATCCACATTTTATTAAGCCAAAAAATATAAAATATTTAATGGCAGGGGATCATTCGATTACTGATTTTAAAACACAAATTTTATCAAGCCCAGGTCATACTCCAGGGAGCTGTTGCTTTTATTTTAAGGAAGAAAACACCCTTTTTACCGGAGATACCCTATTTAAAGATGGTATTGGTAGAGCAGATTTATCCTACAGTAATAAAGAAGATCTTAAAAAATCCTTAAAAAAAATATTTAACTTACCAAGAGAAACAATAATCGCTTCCGGCCACGGCGAAGAAACAATCTTGGAGGATGAAATGGAATCACTACAATTAATTAATTAATTGTAGTGATATGATCGAGGAGAGCCTGTTTTTCGTTTTTAATTTTTCCTTCGATGACATTATCAAAGAGTTCTTTCAAAATTTTACCGACTTTGGGACCGGGTTTTATTTTTAATGTTTTCATAACATCATTACCCGAAATTTTTAGGTCTTTAATTTGAAAAGGTTGTTTTTGAACTTCGATCAGCCTTTTTTTAAATAATTCATTTCTCCATGAAGTTGGTTTGGCGCCTGAACCAATCCGATCCCCAGTTCTCAAATCTAATATGTCCTGAAGATACTCTTTCGTCACCCCTCGGATGAATCTTCTGACAGCTTTATCTGTTTGTGTTTCGGACACTGTGAATTGATGTTCAGCGACGAGAGTGACGAGCTTTTCTTTTTGTTTGTTTGAAAGTTTTAACCGTTCGGCAATTTCTTCCGCCTGATTTTTTCCAACAACCTCGTGATTGTAAAAAGTGATCAGTTCAGTTTTTTCATCTTTATGAAAAGTTTTTGCTTTCCCAATATCATGAATTAAAGTGGCAAATCTGGTGATAGGATCTTTTGATGGACAATGTTTAAGAGCCATGACCAAGTGGGTGCCAACGTCGTAAACGTGGTGGCGTTTCGGACTTTTTTGAGGTATTGTAAAACAAACATCTACTTCCGGCAAAATATATGAAAGCAAACCAGTACTCTTTAAAAAGAGAACTCCTTCAGCTGGATGATCGCCGCTTAAAATTTTTAAAAATTCATCTCTAATTCTTTCAGCGGAAATTTTAGTAATTAATGTGGCATTTTTTTGGATAGAATTACGAGTTGCGTCTTCGATTAGAAATCCCAATTGTGAAGTAAAGCGGACAGCTCGAAGAAGACGAAGAGCGTCTTCATTAAAACGCTTGTCAGGTTCACCAACAGCTTTAATTAATTTATTAGAGAGGTCTTTTTGCCCACCATAAGGGTCAATAACGTTCTTACCATCAAAGGCGATAGCGTTAATTGTAAAGTCTCTTCGGGACAGATCTTCTTCAACGGTTTTTGCCCACTCGATCTTTTCCGGGTGGCGGGAATCCGAATAATCAGACTCTTTGCGGAATGGGGTGATCTCAAAAATAATTTTATCTTTAGGAATGCTCACTGTTCCATAAACATTATTGTAAAAAGCTTCAGGAAACATTTTGAGCATCTGTTCCGGGGTAGCGTTCGTTGTAAAATCCCAGTTATCAACAGTTTTTTTCAAGAGGGCGTCGCGGACTGCACCACCAACGATAAAGATTTGGTATTTATTTTCATGAAATTTTTTCATTAACGAGATTACTTCATTAGGTAGCTTAATCATGATATTATTATAACAATAAGTATGTGGTTTTTATTTGCCTGTATCTCAGGACTTTTCTATACCATAAACAGCCTAATAACTCGTCGAATTTTAAAAGGAGATAAAGATGCCTGGGCTTACTCATTTTATTTTAGTTTGGTCGGCGCTTTGATCAGTCTTCCATTTATGATCTCATCTTTTAAAGTTGCACATAATATTTTATTATGGCTACTTTTAGTTTTTACAGGGGCTTTAATTGTTGCTCAAAATCTTCTGATTTTTAAATCTACAAACTATCTTGAAGCATCGGTGCAGGGGATTATTACAAAATTTAAATTGGTTTGGGTTTTTATTTTTGGAATAATTATTTTAGGTGAACATTTTTCTTTATTAAAATTTATTGGCACAATACTTACACTCATATCAGGATGGTTATTAGTTAATAAATTAAAAAAGAAACAATCAATAAAAGGTATTATTCTTGCTTTTGTGTCGACACTTTTTTATGCAATAGTGATAGTATTTTACAAATTTTTATTTGTGGAATTCAATTCCTCAAGTCTTACTTTTTTTATTTTTTTTATTCCAGCAATAATTAACTTGATTATTATGCCAAATTCAATCAAAAGAATTTTATCAATGATTAAGGAAAGTAAATTGGTGGTAGTTATAGCTTGTAGTCTTGGAGCTTTTGCAAACTTATCAATGAACTATGCTTTGACGTTTGGAGAGATAAGTAAAGTACTTGTGATTATTGAGGCTTTTCTAATAGTCACTCTTGTTGGAGAACATATTTTTTTAAAAGAGAAAAAAAATTTATTGATAAAAATATTAGCAGTAATTATTGTAGTTGTAGGTGCAATATTAATTAAATTAAGCTAGCGCTAGTGGCGCCAATCTATTTTAATCGCGGCGGTTAGAAACGACTGATAGGAATATAATAAATTATTAATAAATTAATAATTTTAAAATATCGAGATTTTTTTTATCAGGACCATTTCCATCAAAGCCGGGAGTTTCGATAATGAAAGGATAGCTTTTGGTTTTTTCATGATTAATCAAAACCTTAAATTCTGAAATTCCAATTTTTCCCATCCCGATATTATCATGCCGATCGTGGCCAGAGTTAAATTCATCACGACTATCATTAACATGCCAAACCTCAACAATATTATTTATTTTAAGTTTAATGAGCTTAGCTAAAAATAAATTAAGTTCATCGACACTATCAAATTTATATCCATTTGAGAATAAATGACAGGTATCAAAGCAGATCCTTACTCTTAGATCATTAACGTCTTTTACAATTTGAGAGATCTCTTCTAATGTTTGCCCGATCTTTCTGTTCCCGGCATTTTCGATAATAAAAAGAGATTCTTTTGGAGTTTTCTGAAGAACCTCCTTGATGTTTTCGATCAGGGTTTTATATTTAGGATTATCATTAAATAATTGCAGGTTATCGACAGGTTTTTTATCTTTATAAGATCCAAGGTGAATGATCGAGCCTTTAACGCCAAGTTTTGGAGCCAAATTCATCTCAGATATTAAAGACATTTTTGACATGTGTCCAATGCGGCTGTCATCAGCTAAATTTATCAGATAAGTAGCGTGAAAATATATTGGATCAACCTTTAATGTATTTTTTAACTCAACAAATTGCTTAATTTCATCTTCATTTGGCTTTGCAAAATTCCAGCCGCGCGGAGAAGAAGAGAAGATCTGCAAACAATTTCCACCGATATTATTTATCCGCCTTAAAGCTTCTGTATATCCACCCGAAATTGATTGATGAGCGCCGAGCCTGATCATTAGTACTAATTATATCAATTAAAATTCCCCTTGACACATTAGCAGACATATTGTATATTTGCTAAATATGGAAGATTTAACACAAAGACAGATCGATATCTTGAAGGTAATCATATACGAATATACCGAAACAGGCGCTGCTGTAGGAAGCGAGATCTTGGAAAAAAAATACAAACTTGGAGTTTCACCAGCGACAATCAGGAATGAAATGGTTGAGTTGGCCAAAAAAGGTTATTTGAAGAAGAATCATTTTTCTTCAGGAAGAGTTCCTTCAGCTAAAGGATTTAGATTTTATATAAAACATTTGATGAAACAAAAGGAAATGTCGACAATCGATGAGGTTTCGTACAAAAATAGTGTTTGGGATGAAAGAAAGGAAGCTCATCGGTTACTATCTCAGGCAACTAAGGTTTTATCACAAAAAACCGGCCTATTATCTCTAGTGACAACCAATTTAGGAGACGTTTATTACTCAGGTATGGCAAATTTATTAAATGAACCAGAATTTTTAGACATTAATTTATCACGATCATTATTTGGACGATTGGATGAAGTCACCTTTTGGGAAAAAATATTAAATGATATGTTTTCACTTGAAGATCAAATATACTATATGTTAGGAGAAGAAGACTTCCATGATCCGGCCTTTGATTGTTGTGCGAGTGTATTTGGTGAATTTGAAGGAACCAAGATCAAAGGGATCATTGGTGTGATCGGCCCCAAAAGAATGTCATATGATGATGTCATTCCACAGGTCAGGTATTTTTCAGGATTATTAGGTGAAATTGTTAAGGAACAGGCGCTATAAAAATTAAGATTTAAAAGTTAAAAATAAAGAATTATGGACAAAAAGCAAACAAAAACAGATCAGAAGAAAACAGATAAACCAAACTCAGAAGATTTAGCCAAGAAAATAGAACTTGAAAAATATCAGTTGGAAATAGTCACTTTGAAGCAACAGGTTGAAGAATTCAAAAATAAATATTTAAGAGCGATCGCTGATTATCAAAATTTGGAAAAGAGAATGGGCGATGAGCGATTCGAATTAATGAAAATGGCAAATAAGAATTTACTAATGAAGGTATTACCATTCTTAGACAACTTAGAAAAAGCTGAAGTATTTGTGAAAGATCAGGGTTTAAAAATATCAAAGGACCATTTTTTACAGATCTTAAAAGAAGCGGGTTTAGAAGAGATAGACGTTCTTAATAAAGAATTTGATCCGGTATCAGCCGAAGCGATCGACATAGTTCCAGGAAAAGAGGATAATAAAGTTGTCGAAGTTTTACTAAAAGGTTATAAGTACGGGGATAAAATAATTAGAGTCGCACAGGTTAAGGTATCAAAAAAGTTATAAATTTAAAATTTATTAAAAGTTTTAACAAAAAATATTATGGCTAAAATAATAGGGATTGATCTAGGTACAACTAATTCTTGTGTGGCAGTGATGGAGGGAGGGAAACCAAAAGTTATTTTTTCCCAAGAAGGTAGAAATACCATTCCTTCGGTTGTTGATCCAGTAAAGAGGGTCGTCGGAGATGTGGCTAAACGCCAGATGGTTGTTAATCCAAAGAATACCGTTTTCTCAATTAAAAGATTAGTGGGAAGAAGATTTACTGATGAATCTGTCAAATTTGATGCTAAATGGTTGCCTTATAAGATCGTTCAAGGCCGTGATCAGATGGCCGATGTCGAAATTAACGGTAAAACCTATACGCCTCAGGAAATCTCTGCTATGATCTTGCAGAAGATTAAGGTTGATGCAGAAGCCCATTTGGGAGAAAAAGTAGAAAAAGCCGTCATCACAGTTCCTGCGTATTTTGATGATGCTCAACGTCAAGCAACTAAACAAGCTGGTGAAATTGCCGGCCTTGAAGTTGTCAGGATAATCAATGAGCCGACCGCAGCCGCTTTGGCTTACGGTTTGGACAAAAAACACAGCCACACGATCGCCGTTTATGATCTTGGTGGAGGAACATTTGATATCACCGTTCTTGAGTTAGGTGAGGGCGTCTTTGAAGTAAAAGCAACTAATGGAGACACTCATCTAGGAGGCGATGATTTTGATAAAGTAATTCTTGATTATATTGCTGATGAATTTAAAAAGGACAACGGGGTTGATCTAAGAAAAGATCCACAGGCTCTTCAGAGACTGCGTGACGCAGCTGAAAAAGCAAAAATTGAACTTTCAACTTCAAAGGAAGCTGAGGTCAATTTACCGTTCATAACTGTCAAAGATGGTCAGCCATCGCACTTAGTTATGAAAATCGGTAGAGACAAACTTGAATCTCTAGTTGGAGAATTGATAGAAAAAACTTTTGGTCCGGTAAAAGCCGTTTTGAAAGATGCCAAAGTTGATGTCTCTAAAATTGATGAAGTTGTTTTGGTCGGAGGAATGACAAGAATGCCAAAAGTGATAGAAAAAGTAAAAGAATTCTTTGGAAAAGAACCAAACCGATCGGTCAACCCAGATGAAGTGGTCGCCCTTGGTGCGGCAATTCAAGGAGGAGTCCTGACCGGAGAGACAAAAGATGTTGTTTTACTAGACGTTACCCCATTAACCTTAGGTTTGGAAACCTTGGGCGGAGTAATGACACCGTTGATCCAGAAAAATACCACGGTTCCAAATACCAAAGCTGAAGTATTTTCAACCGCTGGAGATAATCAAACTCAGGTAGAGATCCACATCATGCAAGGTGAAAGACCTTTAGCCAGAGACAATAAGTCCTTAGGGAGATTTACTTTAGATGGAATTCCACCAGCTCCACGAGGAGTGCCTCAAATTGAGGTTTCCTTTGATCTGGATGCCAATGGAATCTTAACGGTAACAGCCAAGGATAAAGCCACTGGAAAATCTCAAGCGATCAAGATCACCGGATCAACAGGCTTAACTAAAGATGAAATTGAGAAGATGAGGGAAGAAGCGGAAAAGAATGCTGATAAAGATAAAGAAGAAAAAGAAAAGATCGAGGTCAGAAATAAAGCTGATAACATGATCTATGTCTCAGAAAAATCTTTAAGGGATGGTGGAGATAAAGTAGATAAAACCGTCAAAGAGAATGTTGAGAAAAAGATTAAAGAATTGAAAGAAAAGATAGAGAAAGGAACAAAGGATGAGATCGAATCAAAGACTAAAGATCTATCTGATGAACTTTCAAAGATCGGTCAAGCAATGTATAACAAAGAGCAAGCTAAACCGGATGCTCAACAAGCTGGTCCAACTGACGGTCAACCAAAAGAAGAAGCTAAGAAGGAAGAAAAAGACAAGAAGGTAGAAGAAGGAGAAGTAGTAAACTAATAAATCCAAAATCCAAAGTTCAAATGACAAAGTAAATAATTTGTCTTTGCTTTGGATTTTTTGGTGTGATTGATTTTGATTTTATATTTTGTCATTTGGATTTTAATATTATGTCTGATTATTACGAAACTCTCGGCATTTCAAAGGGTGCTTCCGAACAGGAAATAAAAACGGCTTACCGCCGACAGGCACTTAAATGGCACCCGGACAGGAATAAAACCAGCGAAGCATCAAGTAAATTCAAAGAAGTGACCAAAGCTTACGAGGTGCTTTCTGATTCAAAAAAAAGAGAAATGTATGACCAATACGGGGAAAGTGCATTTAATCGGGGTGGAGCAGGTAATCCTGGAGCCGGTCAGTCATATTCAAATCCTTTTGAAGGCGGATTTGGAGGATTTTCAAGTCAAGGTTTTGAAAATGTTGACTTTGGCGGTTTTTCTGACCCGTTTGAAATATTTGAACAGTTCTTTGGTTTTCAGTCGCCATTTTCCGGTGGCAGAAGACGTCAAGCCCGTCGTGATGTTTATGAAACAACTTTAACATTCGAAGAAGCGGTCAATGGAGTAAAGAAAACAATGATCGTCAAAGGTGAAGAAAAATCTTTTCAAATTCCAGCAGGGGTCGATAATAACATGACGATAAGATTTTCAGATTTTGACCTACAAGTAAAAGTTAAATCGCACCCATATTTCACCAGAAAAGGACAGGATATTTATTTTGAAAAAGAAATTTCTTACTCGCTTGCAGTTCTTGGCGGAGTTGTCGATGTGCCAACGATATATGGAACAGTTAAATTAAAAATAAGGCCAGGAACACAATCAGGGGCAACTGTTAAACTTCACGATCATGGTGTAACCTATCCTCAATCAACCCGCAAAGGTGACCAGTACGTTATTTACAAAATAAAAACCCCATCACGAGTCTCTGGAAGAGCAAAAGATCTGCTAAAGGAGCTGGAGGAGGAGTTGGAATGAAGATCCAAACATCAGTAAAAAATTTAGACAATTATAAAATTTATCTCGGAGTTGAAAAAGCCGTCAATGAATTTTTAGAAAAAAATAACTTGCTCAGGGTCGATCTGCCAGTCCTATCACCAGCCCTCATTCCGGAGCCATATCTACAAGTATTTGAAACTGACTTTAAGTATTTAGATAGAAAAGAAAAACTTTATTTAACTCCGTCACCTGAGCTTTTTTTGAAGCGTCTATTAGCTTATGGTGTTGGTGACTGTTACTATCTAGGCAAATCTTTTAGGAACGCTGATCCTTCTGCTTCTTTGCATGCGTTTGAATTCAATATATTGGAGTTATATAAGATAGGAGCCAACTATATGGGGATAGCAGATGTCGTATTGGAAATGTTGAAATATATCAACAAAAAAATTAAAGATAAAAATCTAAAAATAAAGAATGAAATTGAATATCAAGGAAAAAAAATCTCTTTGGAAAGATGGGAAAAAATTTCAGTTGCGGACGCCTTTAAAAAATATTCAAATATTTCTGAAGGGGAATTATTCGATCATAAACTATTCATTGAAAAAGCTAAAGAAAAAAATTATCAGACAAAGAATTTTTCTTATGAAGATCTTTGGTCACAGATTTATTCTCAAGAGGTTGAACCCAATTTGGGAAAAAATGGTTTTCCAACCTTAATATATGATTATCCAAAAGAATTCGCAGCTTTAGCTAAATTGAATCCAGACGGAAAGACAACTCAACGATTTGAATTTTATATTGAAGGAATAGAATTAGGCGATTGCTATACTGAGCTAACTGATTGGAAAGAACAGGACCAACGGTTTAAAAAATCGGAAAAAGTCATTCATCCGATTGACAAAGGGTATATTGAAGCATTAAAATATGGTCTTCGGGATTGCAGTGGAATTGCGATTGGTTTTGAAAGGTTGGCAATGATATTCGCAAATCTGACCTCAATCGAGCAGTTAAAGTTAATAAATATTAGTTAAAAAAACTTGATACCGAAATTTTTTATCGGAAAACAACAAATCGAAAAAAAT
>Ga0247841_10010206_pt1 | contig 12857 bp, 6 predicted proteins | sample LaCruzMarch2015__2_FD_192410 | JGI IMG/M metagenome (GOLD analysis project Ga0247841, IMG submission 192410) | Freshwater microbial communities from meromictic Lake La Cruz, Castile-La Mancha, Spain - LaCruzMarch2015_18m | ecosystem: Environmental > Aquatic > Freshwater > Lake | place: Spain... | reverse complement strand
CATTTACCGCTTAACTCAGGCCACCCTTGAGATCACGGGCGCCAGCAAACTTCGCGCGCAGCTTGCGCATGGCTGGATCGTCCGCACGCGCTGGCAGTGCAGCACGTTCTTCGCGCTTGTCGCCCGGTCGACCCGGACGGCTTGGCGCTGCAGGCATTTCAGGGCGTTCCAGCAGTGCCTTGCGGCTCAGTGAAATGCGCTTGCGATCCATATCAACCGACAGCACCTTCACTTGCAGGACCTCACCAACCGAGAGAACCTGCGCAGGCGTATCGATGCGTTGGTGTGCCACTTCGCTGACGTGAATCAGACCTTCGACACCAGGGGCGATCTCAACAAATGCCCCGAAATCCATGAGTTTGGTGACGCGACCAGTGACCGATGCTCCAGCTTCGATCTCGCCGAGCGCGTTCAATGTCGGGTCGGACATCGTTTGCTTGAGACCCAAAGCGATCTTCATTGGCTTGGCGTCGCGATCAATGCGCAACACCTTCACCTGCACTACTTGACCAGCCTTGAGTACTTCCGAAGGGTCCTTGATTCGCTCGTGGGAAATATCGCCAACGTGAATCAAGCCATCAACGCCGCCGATGTCGGCAAACGCACCGTATTGCTGAATGCTGGTGATCGTGGCGGTGCGGGTCTGCCCAACTTCCACCTCTGCAAGCACCTGATCACGCATGCGGGCGCGCTCTTCAAGCAGCACGGCCTTGCGGCTGAGGACCATCCGGCCCTTTTCGCGGCGCAATTCAATAATCTTGCACGGGAACTTCTCGCCCAAGAACACCGAAATGTCCTCAATGTGGCGGATGTCCACTTGCCCAGCAGGCATAAATGCCTTGTGGTGCGAGACTTCCATGTCCAAGCCGCCCTTGTTCATGCCAACGCAGCGGGCTTCCACAATCATGCCGGCGGACAGGCTATTGAGCTCACCCTTGTGGGTCGCGCCGGGGCGGCTAACCACCCAGAGGCCCTCAAACGGGTCAAAGCGCTCCTCGAAGAATTCGTATTTTTCCCCAGCCTTGGGCTCTGCCTCAAACTGAGCAACCGGGCAAACCCCTTGGCGCTTGGCGTCAAACTCAATGAAGACCTCGCCGTCGTGCACGCGGAACACCGTGCCGACCCGCAACTGCCGCTCGCCATTGACCTGCGCGCCGCGGTGAGCGGTGGAGCGGTCATCAACCATGTCCTCAAGTCGCATATCACCCAATGCATCCGCAATTTCCTGCATCAATTCAGCATCTGCTGCAATGCGCTCTGGTGATCCAGACGGCGAATGCACTGGAGTTGCGGGGGCGTTATTCACGGGGTTGCTTGAGTTCATCTGGTCCATTTTGAGGGGCCTGCGGAGGTGATGCGCGTGGCATCGCGCGGGGTGATGCCGGAGAACGCTTAAGAGTACCCGATCTTACGCAGCAACCCGCACGGGGTCTCGTCCGAATCATCTCCCGACGGGTGCCCCCCGGTTGGTTCCCGTTCGGTCCGGGGCCGGATCATCTGACCCGGTATTATCGCAGGGCTTGCACCCGTGTCCGCCGACTTCCGGCGGGCAGGGTGGAGAGCATCACAGGTCACCGCAGGCAGGAGCCACTCGTCACATGGCAAAAGCAAAGGCAGCATGGGGTATCGAGGTCGGAAGCGCCGCAATCAAGGCGGTTCGCCTTGAGCGCGACGGAACCGAAGTCCGCGTCGCGGACTTCGTGGTCATTCCGCATCCAAAGGTACTTACTACGCCCGATCTGAACATTGAGGAAATGCTCCGCATCTCCTTGGGTTCGTTCATGCAGCAGAAGTCCATTGAGGGCGTCGCAGTCATGATGGGGGTCCCTGGCAACGACGGTCTCGCCCGGTTTGCCAAGCTTCCGCCGATCCCAAAGAAGGCCGTTCCACAGACCGTTCTCTTTGAAGCCAAGCAGCAGATTCCATTCCCTCTCGAAGAGGTTGAATGGGACTATCACCTCTTTGCCAGCGAAGATTCCCCTGAGTATGAAGTGGGTATTTTCGCAATTCTTAAGGAGAAAATCGCACAACGGCTGAGTCTCTACAAGGAGCTTGGCATTCGTCCCGCTGGCATGACCATGGGTCCGATCGCTGTCTACAACGCCATGGTCTATGACCGTGGTTTGAACAGCGCCGGCAATCCAGTGATGGCATTCCTTGATATTGGAACGCGCGCCAGTGACCTGGTGGTGATCGAAGATGGTCGTTGCTGGATTCGCACTTTCCCAATCGGCGGTCACCACTTCACGGAAGCGATCGCGTCTGCGTTCAGTGTTCCCTACGGCAAGGCAGACCGCCTGAAGGCCGAAGCAGCCACGCACAAATACGCCAAGCAGTTGATGCATGCCATGCGCCCGGTCTTTGATGACTTGCTGCAAGAAGTGCAGCGCTCCATGGGTCACTACCAATCGCTGCATCCTGACAAGCCGGTCTCGCAAGTCATCGGCCTCGGAAGCACGTTCCGGATTCCCGGGCTCCGTAAGTTCCTGAGCGACCAACTCGGCGTAGAGATTCGGCGCCTTGAGGAGTTTGAGAAGATCAAGGTGGAAGGCAGTGCCGCCAGCGACTTTGCTGCCAATGCCATGAACCTCTCCACTGCGGTGGGACTTGCGCTTCAAGGCCTTGGATTGACGGAGATTTCCATCAATCTGTCCCCCGTTGGAAGCCTTCGCGAACAGGTCTGGGGCCGCAAGAACAAGTGGTTCATCGCCGCCGCGGTCCTGATGTGCGTCGGTTCCGCAGCGATGTTCTTCCGAGTGGGCGGTGATGTGCGGCCAAACGTTCCTGGCCCGGTCATGACTGCCAAGCAGGACGCCGAAAAATACAAGAAAGAGTTCGACGAAGTCAAATCATCCGCTGACGTCGGCGCGCTCGCCAACAACATGATCTTCCTTCTTGAGGATCGCAAGGTGTGGCCATGGATCGTGTCGGACGTCAATGCGGCCATGGCAACCGCCGGCACGCAGGAGCCGTTGCTTGGAGAGTTTGATCTCACCAAGCCGCCCGTTCCGTACGAGCAGTGGAACACGGTGGAGCTTGTTGATCTCGCCGGCAAGTACAAGTTCCTCTCATCGCCAGCGCCGCGGCGCACGGTGGATGTCACCATGCGTGTCATCGTTCCGCGCGACACCAAGTCAGCCAAGGAATTCGTTCAGAAGAGCATGCTTGATTGGCTCAACAAGCACGCTGATCGTAAAGACGCGCCGTACAAGATCATCATTCCACCAACCGGAATTGTGCCTGAATTTGCGGCATTAAACGCAGCTGCCGGTGCATCCACAGCCACTGCTGCAGCCAGTAGCGGCGGTGGCGAAGACACTCAGGCAGTCGACTCTGGCGCTGCAACCGATGGTGCTGGCACCATGAGTGGTAAGAACAAGACCAGCGAGACATTCACCAAGAGTGGTGCAGGTGGTCTGAGTGGTTCATCCGGCTTCGGTCAAGGCGCCCCCGGCGGCGACGCCAACGCACCCGGCGGATCTTCCGGCTCGGGCACCAAGGCAGAAGCGAAGCAGGATCGCAAAGCAAGCCGCGTTGCCATCAAGTCATCCGCTGCCGAGCCCGTTGACATTGACCGTGATGCATCACTGCCCTCGGCGCCGAATGCATACGTCGGCAAGGCAGCAACAACGGTCGTCATTAAGTTCACTGTTGAATTGCGACCGCCCGTCGGTCGTGAACTCGCGCCCGCCGCGGCTCCCGCGGAAGGCGAGCCAGCCGCTGACGGTTCAGAAGGAGGCCAGCCATGAGTGCAATCTCAGATGCCATTCAGAAAGTTCGTGATTCGCTCTCTTCGCTCGGGAAGCGGGGCGGGGGCTCTTCGTCAGAAGGGTCCTCCGGAAGCAAGTTTGACCCCAAAATGGTGGTGACTTGGGTGAAATCACACCCGGTGATCGTGGCATCAATCTCGGTCATGTTGGTCGCCCCGGTGGTCGCATGGTGGATCTCCAGCGACATCTATTCCGCTCGTGACGAAGTTGCTACCAAGCGTGTTCAAGAGATGGCCGCACTTGAGAAGTATGAGAAGCGGAGCAGAAGGTTGGTGTCGTCAATCAGAACACCGTGACGGCGTACCGCAAGTTGGCGGAACGCCTCCGCGCAGATGCTCAGGCGATTCAGAAGACTGCACTTGCTCACAACCAGCAAGGTCGCGGCAAGCTCGTCAAAGACGTGACCGTGACTCGCGAGAACGTCAATCTCATCGCTGAGGAAGTCTTTGATGCAGTGCAGGCCCGCGCCGTCACTGACCTCAAGGAAGCCCGCGCCGGAAAGCCTCCCACCGACCAGAGTCTGATGGACCAATTGCAGCGCCGTCAAGACCAGTTCATCGCCGCCGAGCGCAAGGCTGATCGCAAGTCGCTGAACGAAGAACAGCTCGGTCGGCTGCAGCGTTCGTTGGTGGACAAGCGATTGCAGTTGTACGCCGATGCCGCTGCAAACACATCGTTTTATGCTGATATTGCTGATATTGGCATGCCAGAACTCCCAACCGAGGCAGGTACCCCGCCTTCGGAAACCAAGATGTTCTTGTGGCAATGGCGCCTCTGGGTCATTGAGGATGTGCTCAACGCCATCAACGCAGCCAACAAGCCCTATCGCAGCGTTGTTGACGCGCCCGTGAAGCGGGTTCTGTCCATCAACGTGCGCGAAGACGTACTTCCAAAAGTCGCGGCACCCGCAGCAACCGAGGAAGTCCCTGCTGAAGGAAGCACGCCACCAGCCGAAGGCGCTGAAGTTGCAGCTGCAGCTCCTGCGCCCATGTTGCCGCCGCTCGATCCCAAAGCCGTTGTGGCGTACGACTTTGCCAAGTCCATGACCGGTCGCGTATCCAACTCCATGTACGACGTGCGCTTTGCCACCGTTCGATTGGTGGTCGCTACCTCGATGATCCCGGAAGTTCTGAATGCCATCGCGCGGCAGAATTTCATGACGGTCATCAGCATGGATGTTCGCCCCACGGACGCCTTTGAAGCAGCCGACGAGGGATACATCTACGGCGCAGCACCGGTCTCCGAGCTGCGCCTGACCATCGAGTCGGTGTGGCTTCGTCCATGGCTCGCCAAGCTGATGCCCCGTGAATTGCAGACGCTCAAGGGCACTGACGGCCGCACCACTGATGATCCGGCGCCAAGCGCACCTGCTACTGAGCCGACCACCTAATCGCACTTACCTGAACACACATCGGAATACTCATGAAGCTCAAGGGAATCAACAAGTTCGAGCAGCATCTCGAGAAGATCGTGCTCGGCGTCTCGGTCATCGGGCTGTTAGCCATCGTCGCCTGGCAGTTTCTGAGCCCGCCGTCGTTCAAGCTCGGGTCACGCTCCGTACAAGCAGGCGAAGTTGATGCGCTGTTGGAGGTCAAAGCCAACGCACTGCTCGCGCGCCTGAACGACAGCGAGAAGAGCGACATCGATATTCCGACCGACACGGTGAAACTTGCCGCGCCAGATTTTTCTGCCGCGATCAAAGGACCAATCACCCCGGTGGAGAGCTTGGCTCGCACTGCCCCGAATTTCAACGGCGCGCTCGTGAAGGACGCAGTTTCCGCAGTCGACATCTGGTACTTCGAACCAACGGTTCCAGCACTGCAGATGCGCGGTGTTCAGGAAACCGCCGATGCACTGACTGCCGATTCTGCCAAGGACGCAGCCAAAGTTTCCAAGATTCTTGCCGCTCGCCCCGACTTCCAGAAGATCGACGGTCCCAAAGATGTGGTCTGGACCACGCCGCTCGCGCGCATTGACTTGAAGCGACTCCGTGCGGAGCTCGCCGATTCGCGCAAGGACGCAACCCCACCATTGATGGCAATTCCAGGCGTTTGGTACCAAGAGACCCCATACGTGGTCGACATTGCCTTCGAGCGCCGCGAGCGTGCGGCTGATGGTTCGTGGGGCACTCCAGTGGTCGTCCCGGTGTTTGCCAATCGTGCGGATGAAATTACCTTCCGTGGACGCATTGAGAACGCAGCGGCCGACGTTCGTGACGAAGTATTTGCGCTGCTCGGATCTGATGACAATCAGAAAGAAATTCTTCAACCAACGTTCTACGACACAGTGAACGGTGCGTTCGTTTCGCCCATGCTGCTTGCTGACGCAGGGGATGGTGCAGCATCTGCAAGTGGTGCGGATGCTGGTGCAACCCGCCGCAACCTGCAGTTGCAGACCCAGTTGCAAGACAAGCAGCGTCGCGCCCTGACGCTTCGTGGAGAACTAGAAAAACTCGGTGGCGTCTTCGATGAGGAAGCCGAGCGTAAGAAGGAAGAGGCGCGCAAGAAGGATGAGCGTGACCAAAAGGAAGCAGAGAAGGCCGGCAGCAAGGGCGGCGGCAAGGGCGGTAGCGGACCTGGTGGTGGCGGACCGGGTGGCAGCATGAGCGGCAAGAACAACTCCACTGCCGCGGATGATCAGAAGGATGCCAAGCGAAAGCTCGCCGAGCGCAAGACCAAGTCCGCGGTTCTGAACCGCGTTGAAGCGGAGATCGCAGCTCTCGAGAAGTCCCTCGGAGCAGCACCCGGCGCTGGTGCAGGCGGTCCGGCGGTGAAGGCGCCCACATTGGGATCACTTGATGAACTCCTAGTGTGGGGTCATGACTTGGAGGTCATGCCTGGTCGCACCTATCAATATCGCTGCGTTGCTCGCGTTTACAACCCATTCTTCGGCAAGGGCAATCAGCTCGTGCAGAAGCAAGCAGACAAAGGCCTTGCATCGCAGTTCACTATTGACTCTGCCGCAAGCGAGTGGTCAACATCCATCACTGTCTCGCCTGACGTGCGCTTCTTTGTAACGCGCGCACTCGTTGCTGATGGATCGCTGGCACTTGGCTCTGCGCAAGTAGAGGTTTACAAGTTGCTTGGTGGCCAATGGCGTAAGTCTGAAACCAGCGTGCAGCCAGGCGAGCGAATCGGTCGCATTGACAACAAGGGTGCGCAGCCAGTTGATTTCACCACGCAGTATTTCGTCGTCGATGTTGTTGAAGATCTCGACACATCACGCGGACCAAGTACTGCAGGCAAGGATCGCCGTCCTGGCATCGTTGTTGTGGGGTCGATCACTGGTACCGGCACGGAGATTCGCGTTCCGTACACCGACTATGAGGATCCTGATCGTTTGAAATTGCGCGCGCAGGCCGACGCGGCAGCTCCGGCGGGGGGCGACACCAAGGACGCGCCAGCCAACAGTGGCCCCGGAGGCGATAAGCCCAAGGGTCCTGGAAGCGGTGGGGCAGGTGGTAGCAACAAACCCGGCACCGGCAAATAGCCGCAAATACCCCTAGAAACAAGCCATATTTTGAGATTGGGCGCGCAGTGACCTGCGCGCCCAATCGCATTTTTGGTGGTTCATAACAGGGCGATTTCCCATAATCAAATCTTCAAAAATTCCTGCTGAAGATCCCATCAACCCCCTTGACGTACTTGCAGATCTCTGTACCATTGCCGATCCTCCAGCCACGAGAGTGGTTTGAGTTCTTTGACAAGTGAAGTGTTGGTCGTGCACCCCAGACACGTACGCATTTGCAGACCTTGGTTTGCAAAGAGCTGCGACTGGCAGTGCAACAATTGAATTGAATTGATTTGAATTGAATCGAGAATGATCTCGAGTATTGAGTCGTCGTTCACGTGTGTGTTGTTTGACACGTGATCGAATGTCGGATCCGCAAAGTCCGACATGGCATGCACCGGCCCCCAGCGGGGGTCAGGTAGGCATGGCCAAGACTGAAAGGGCACATGATGGATGCCTTGGCATTGAGAGGCGATGAAGGACGCGAGAACCTGCGATAAGCCGAGAGGAGCCGGTAACTAGGCTGTGATCCTCGGATTTCCGAATGGGGCAACCCTACCGAAAGGTAACTCTGGCCTGAATGTATAGGGCCAGTAGAGCGAACGCAGCGAACTGAAACATCTCAGTAGCTGTAGGAAAGGAAAGCAACAGCGACTCCGCAAGTAGCGCCGAGCGAACGCGGATCTAAACAGCGACCCGTATGAACGGCCTGGAAAGGCCGACCAAAGAAGGTGATAGTCCTGTACGGCGGGAACTGTGAATGGCTTCAAGTAGAGTCAGGCTCGAGAAACCTGGCTTGAACATGGGGGGACCACCCTCCAAGCCTGAGTACTACTCAATGACCGATAGTGAACCAGTAAGGCGACTGAACGGTGAAAAGCACCCCGACAAGGGGAGTGAAATAGCACCTGAAATCATGTGCTTACACAGCGGTCACGGCCCGCAAGGGTTGTGGCGTGCCTTTTGCATAATGATCTGGCGAGTTACTGTCTGCGGCAAGGGTAAACCGAATCCCGGTGCACCCGAAGCGAAAGCGAGTCTTAAAAGGGCGTCAAGTTGCAGGCGGTAGGCGCGAAACCGGTTGATCTACCCATGGGCAGGTTGAAGGGAGGGTAAAACCTCTTGGAGGACCGAAGCCGTGAACGTTGAAAAGTTCTGGCATGACCTGTGGGGAGGGCTTAAAGTGCAATCATAACCGGAGATATCTCGTTCTCTCCGAAATAGTTTTTGGACTAGCCTCAGCTTATCAATACACGGGGGTAGAGCTACTGAATGGGGTCTGGGGGCCTACCCGGCTACCCGCCCCAATCAAACTCCGAATACCGTGTATGTAGCGCTGGGAGTAAGACTACGAGGGATAATCTTCGTGGTCGAAAGGGAAACAACCCGGACCATCGGCTAAGGTCCCTAAGTAATGCTCAGTTGAAAAGGTAGTCAGAATGCAGTGACAGCCAGGATGTTGGCTTAGAAGCAGCCACCATTTAAAAAGTGCGTAACAGCTTACTGGTCGAGGATTCTGGCGCCAATAATTATCGGGGATAAGCATTACACCGAAGCCGTGGGACTCGTATGAGTCGGTAGGAGAGCGTTGCTGTCAGCGTTGAAGTTTTCCCGTAAGGGTGGATGGAGCGGCAGCAAGTGAATATGCCAGATTGAGTAACGATTAATGCAGTGAGAATCTGCATCCCCGTATGCCCAAGGTTTCCCGGGGAAGGTAATTCCGCCCGGGGTTAGTCGGATCCTAAGGCAAGGCCGAAAGGCGTAGTCGATGGACAGCAGGTTAATATTCCTGCACCTTCGTATAGGTTGATGGTAGGTGACGGATTTCCATATCTCAACGGGACAGTGAAGCGTCCAGGCCATTTGGCCGATGTTGGGTGAGGAAGTCTCAAGAAAAGCCCTACCGGACGATTACGAAGTCCGTACCAAAACTGACACAGGTGGGCGTGGCGAATAGCCTCAGGGGCTCGAGAAAACGGTCCTGAAGGAACTAGGCAAATTTACCCCGTAAGTTCGCGATAAGGGGGCCCTACTCGTAAGAGAGGGCGCAGAGAAAAGGCTCTGGGAACTGTTTATCAAAAACACAGCACTGTGCTAACTCGCAAGAGGATGTATACAGTGTGACGCTTGCCCGGTGCCGGAACGTCAAGGGAGCTGGTCAGCGCAAGCGAAGCTAGCGACCGAAGCGCCGGTAAACGGCGGCCGTAACTCTGACGGTCCTAAGGTAGCGAAGTTCCTTGTCGGGTAAGTTCCGACGCGCATGAATAGCGTAATCACTGGAGCACTGTCTCCAGGACCGACTCGGTGAAATAGTAGTGGCGGTGAAGATGCCGCCTACCCGCAGCAAGACGGAAAGACCCCGTGGACCTTTACTGTACGCTTGCAGTGATCATGGATTTGTTCTGCGTAGCATAGGTGGGAGCCTTTGAAGTTCGGATTTCGGTCCGGATGGAGGCTAAGGTGAAATACCACCCTGAGCGCATTCGTGGTCTAACCCTGATTCCCATGAAACTGGGCAGGGAACATTGCATGCCGGGCAGTTTGACTGGGGCGGTCTCCTCCCAAATAGTAACGGAGGAGTGCAAAGGTTGGCTCAGCGCGGTTGGAAACCGCGCCAAGAGTGCAAGAGCATAAGCCAGCTTTAGTGCGAGCCAGACAGGGCAAGCACTCTCGAAAGAGGGCTCTAGTGATCCGGCGATCCCGTGTGGAAGGGTCGTCGCTCAACGGATAAAAGGTACCCCGGGGATAACAGGCTGATCGCTCCCGAGCGTCCATAGCGGCGGAGCGGTTTGGCACCTCGATGTCGGCTCATCACATCCTGGGGCTGAAGGCGGTCCCAAGGGTTGGGCTGTTCGCCCATTAAAGTGGTACGCGAGCTGGGTTCAGACCGGCGTGAGCCAGGTCGGTCCCTATCTGCTGTGGGCGTAGGAATGTTGAGAGGAGACAATCTTAGTACGAGAGGATTGGATTGGACGTACCCCTGGTGTGCCAGTTGGACCGCTCGGTCCATAGCTGGGTAGCTACGTACGGCAGGGATAACCGCTGAAAGCATCTAAGCGGGAAGCCCACCTCAAGATGAACATTCCATGTCGCAAGACGAGAGACCCCCGGTAGACCACCGGGTTGATAGGACGCGTGTGTAAGCGGAGAGATCCGTTTAGCTAAGCGTTACTAACGGTCGACGTCTTGGCCATGTCTACCAGATTCCCTCTGGTGGGCATCCCGACTCAATCATGAGAGATCATGATCGCTTCGGTTCACTCATTCTTACTCATCCGAAGTGGCGAGTAGAACAATTCAGTTGAACGACCAACTCTTCACGCAAACACGCCGTCGGTGGCTGGAAAGCCTCCTACGGATTTGCCGGTGAATATAGACAAGGGGAAACACCTGTTCCCATCCCGAACACAGCAGTTAAGCCCTTGTCGCCGATGATACTGCTCCGCGGGAAAGTAGGTCACCGCCGGCTTCATGGGCCCTACCAGTCACAACTGGTAGGGCCCTCTTTATTTTTCGGTTGTATCTTCGCTGTACGGGTTGGGCTGTACGGGTTGGGCTGTATGGGCTGAGCTGTACGGGTTTCGCGGTTTGGATTTGCCCGCTTGCACTTTCGCTGCTTGGTTTATCTGCGGCCTACTCACACACAGCAATGAGATTTGTCGCATTTACTGCTTGCCTTTATGTGCTGGTTGTGATTCAATGATGGTGTCCCGTGATTGAGTTGGTCTTGGTTTGAATGAAGGTGGGTTGGGGTTGTCGTTTGTCGTTTGCAAATCGTGAGCCGGGGTGCGGCTTTCGCCGCAGTGCGCACATGATGGCGTTTGCACGACGCCGAATCGCTGAGCAGGAATACATCCCGTGCCAATGTTTAAGATCTATGTCGGAAATCTCGACCCGCGTACGACGGTTGAGGCACTGAAGCCGTACTTCGAGCCATTCGGAGAGGCTGTTGATGAAATCATTCTCGTCATGGACGAGCAAGGGGAGCCGCGCGGATTTGCGATCGTGCTCTTCCGCGATCCGCAGCTGGGGCAGCTCGCCGTGGAGACGCTGACTGGGAAGAAGATCAACGGGCGCGAAATTCAAATCAATGAAGCGGTGAAGAAGGGCAAGCGAATTTTGCCCGTCGAAGAGAAGGCGCCACGAACATCGCCGCTCGGGCCTCGCGCATTTCAGCGACCCGGTACGAGTGGTGGTTTCCGTCCCGGCGCTCCGCGCTCCGGTGATTCGCGTCCGAGCGGCATGGCGAGTAGCCGCCCCGGATTTGGCGCATCTGCTGGTGGCGCATCATCGCGCTTCAATCGCAATCCACGCCGCGCTCCAGGTGCGGCGGGTGGACCAAGTTCGCCAATGAATACTGGTAGCAGTAGCGCATCAGGTGGCGCTGCAAACCCGAGTGCAGAGCAGGGGGCAACTCCATCAGCAAGCGGACCTGGCGTTACTCCGAGTGCAGGATCGCCGGCGGATCACGGCACTCCGCGTCCGCCACTGAGTTCTGGATTTCGCTCTCGTAGTCTTGGTGGCCAATCGCCGAGTGCTCCAGGAGTGGGTGGCGCGTCTGAATCAACGCCAACGCCCGGTCCAACAAGTCGACAACTCGGCGGCGCGCCATCGATGCGCCCCGGTGCACCGCGACCACCGGTTCCTGGTGGTTCATCAACGCAAAGCCGATCGCTTGGCAGTTCATCGCGACCCATCGGTGGTGGTGGACTTCCACGACCAACTGCAAGCGGCACATCGCGCCCACTCGGCGCAAGTGCACCGCGTCCGATGAGCCCACCAACTTCGATGACTCCGCGCGCTGCTCCGTCGGCTCCGTCGGCTCCGTCGGCTCCAACGACACCACCCGCTGCGAGTGCGGCGCCCGCACCAGTGAGTCCAGCAGTACCCGCAGCACGGAAGAAGGCAACCAAACCATCAGCTCCGGCTGATGCTTCCGATGCAAGTGCGCCAACAGAGGCAGCGCCGGTCGCTCGGCCGCGTGCAGTGAAGAAGAAACCTGCGCCTGAGGCGTGAGTTTGGGTGAATCATCGGCGTGGCACTGCTTGAGTGCCACGCGCTTTGCCTGATAATAATGGGACCCAAGTCTCTTTCGTTACCGATCGTGTCGATGGGCGCGACGAATGTACGCAAATTCGAAAGATCTTCGGTTGCTAACGACAGACTGTGGTATCGTTGCAGACGAAGCAACTCGGACTGATTGTTGAACCGTTCGTTGTTTTCAGGCATTGGGCGCCGCCTGGGTCGGGCGCTTTAAGAAAGTTGGAGCAACGAATGTTTCGCATCTATGTCGGCAATTTGAGTTTTCGCACCACTCCCGAAGCACTTCGGGAGCACTTCGCCGTTTACGGAGAAGTTCTTGACGTCTTCATCGGTACTGATCGTGAAACCGGTCGCTCACGCGGCTTCGGCTTCGTGACCATGGCCGAGAAGGACGCTGGCAATAAGGCCATCACCGAGTTGAATGGCAAGGACTTCGAGAGCCGCGCTCTCGTCGTGAATGAGGCTCAGCCACGCGCTGAGCGTGGTCCTGGTGGCGGCGGTGGTGGTGGCGGCGGCGGCGGTCGTGGTCCAGGC
>Ga0247841_10010203_pt1 | contig 12861 bp, 12 predicted proteins | sample LaCruzMarch2015__2_FD_192410 | JGI IMG/M metagenome (GOLD analysis project Ga0247841, IMG submission 192410) | Freshwater microbial communities from meromictic Lake La Cruz, Castile-La Mancha, Spain - LaCruzMarch2015_18m | ecosystem: Environmental > Aquatic > Freshwater > Lake | place: Spain... | reverse complement strand
GGGTGAGGTCAGGCTGATTGATAATGTGGTTTTGTATTGATTTAATGGTCACTAGTCAGTGGTCAGTCGTCAGTCATCAGTAGTTGGTTGATGGTTGCTTCATTTGTTAATAAAGTGCAATTGGATCAAAATCAGAATATTTATTAATACTCACAGTTTATGGAACCCAAATTTCAAAAAATATTAATAACGCTTGTTATTGGTTGCACGTTACTATCAGGTTGCAAAAAGGACGAAAAGGAAACAAAAAATTATTTCAGCTACGGCGAAAAGGAATCCTTAGTTGGCAGTGCTTTTACTTTTTACATGGGCAAACTGGCCGAGAATAATTACGGCAAAGAGTTATACCTGGTTTCGGAAGGCATCACTTTTTATGATAAAAACGGGGTAATTGATTCAGTTTCCGGCAAAGGCAACTATCTGGTGCTTCGGATTTTTAACACCGATTCAATTGGTATAGCCTCAGGCGGGTATGTTTATAATCCATCATTTGACAATTATTCGGTTGGGACTTTCGGTTTTGATTCGGGACTGATCCTGAATTTTGACGCAATGCCCCCTGATGTTTCCGAAGAAGTTTTAATCAATGGCGGGGAAATTACTGTTGTAAGGAACAACAACGAATACGAAATATCCTTTGATCTTGACACTGAGGCAAATAAAGCGATAAAGGGGTTTTATAAAGGAAAACTGAAAGAGTATTTTTACAAAAAATGAACGTTCTCTACTACGGGCAAATGTCAAAATGCAAGCCTTTCATAATTATTCCTTCAAAATTACTAATTTTGCAGCGTTATGAATATTGAAGTCCTAAAATCGAAGATCCACAGGACCACCCTTTCACAGGCTAACCTGAATAATACTGGCTCCATTTCCGTTGACGAAGGCCTTTTGGAGGCTGCAAACTCAGTTGAATTTGATTTGAAGAAGCTAAAACATACAAACCCTTCGTCGTATTTCCCACCACTCAGAATAAACTAAGCTAACAGCCTTTGAAACCCAAACTCAAGAATATAATCCGTTTCACCGTTTTTCTCGGAATTGGGATCTTTTTTATCTGGATTTTTCTCCATAACCTGAGTGCTGAGCAGAAAAGAGAGATCATGGTCTCGATGGGCAAGGCCAACTACTGGTGGATACTTGCTGCCATCCCGCTCGGTGTGCTCAGTCATTACATCCGTTCTCTCCGGTGGAAAATGCTTATCGAGCCGATGGGATACCACCCCCGCAACAGCAATATGTTTTTTGCCGTTTTTATCGGTTATTTTGCCAATCTTGCATTGCCCCGGCTGGGCGAAGTAAGTCGTTGCACCGTGCTTACCCGATATGAAAACGTACCATTCAACAAATCCTTCGGCACGGTAATTACCGAAAGGGCGTTGGATATGATTATTTTCTTAATCCTGTTTTTCCTGAACATTGCCTTGCAGGCCGCAAGGATTTCGGAGTATATTGATCAGAAAATTTACAAGCCTCTTGAAGCAAAACTTCATATCAGCTACGACTTATCCGGTTTTTTGTCGCTCATCGTGCTGACAACAGGAGTTGTGTTTGTCCTTTTTATTATCATTTTCCGTAAAAGAATTATTTCCAGCAAACTATATATCAAGATCAAATCGCTTACGTTTGGCTTTGTAGAAGGCATGAAATCGCTGCTGAAAGTCAGGAACCTTTGGCTGTTCGTTTTCTACTCGCTTGTAATTTGGATGCTTTATCTGTTGATGGCGTACATCGTGTTTTTTAGCATGCCGGGAAGCAGCGGGTTAAGCCTCGATGCAGGCCTCGCGGTACTGGTTTTTGGCACAATCGGGATTATGGTGGTACAGGGCGGCATCGGGATTTATCCTGCCATTGTCGCCGAAACTCTGGTATTATATGGAGTTGCCAGTACACAGGGATATGCGCTTGGCTGGCTGATATGGTCTTCTCAAACGATTACCATCGTGCTGGTGGGAATTATTTCTATGATTTTATTGCCTTTACTTAACAACCACAGACATGACAAGACTGGAAAAAATCCAAAGTAAAATCTTCACATATTCCGATGCTAGTTTTCATAGGATGCTGGCCATCTGGCGTTTTCAGGGTAAAAAAATCGTCTTCACCAACGGCTGTTTCGATATCCTCCATTTAGGGCATATTGATTATTTGTCGAAAGCATCCGAATTGGGCAACCTTTTTATCATCGGGTTAAATACTGACGAATCCGTCAGCCGGATAAAAGGCGGGAACCGCCCTATCCAGGACGAAAATTCGCGTGCCACGATATTAGCATCCCTGGGTTATGTAGATGCTGTGGTTTTATTTGGCGAAGACACGCCGTATGAATTGATCAAAATTACCCAACCTGATGTACTGGTGAAAGGCGCCGATTATAAACCAGAGGAAATTGTAGGTTATGAAATAATTAAAGCAAAAGATGGAACAATCGCCACGATTGATTTCCTGGAAGGATACTCTACAACGGCTATTGAGAATAAAATTCTTGGTAATAATAGTTGACCCACGGTTTAAAAAAGCCTGTAATGCAACTGGCGCCGAGCTAACAACGGCTGTCGCAAAGCCTGTAACCACACTCCTTCAGCACAATCGCTTATTATCACATTACCACATTATCGCATTACCACATTAGCACATTATCGCATTAGCACATTAAAAGTGGCAAAATCCAAAACTGTATTTTTCTGTCAAAGTTGCGGTGCACAGTCAGCCCGTTGGATGGGGCGTTGTACCTCCTGCGGCGAATGGAATACTTTCGTTGAAGAGGTGGTGCAGCGTGATGAAAACACGGCAAAAAATGCAGGGAATTTCAAAACTACGGAGTCGCGCCCACACCGCCTGAACGAGATTTCGCAAGGCAGCGAGCAACGTACCTCAACTGGCAGCGGCGAACTTGACCGGGTACTTGGCGGAGGATTGGTCGAAGGCTCTGTTATCCTGGTTGGCGGGGAACCAGGAATTGGGAAATCAACGCTGATGCTGCAGGTTGCTTTGCATGTAAAAGGAATAAGGGTGTTGTATATTTCGGGTGAAGAAAGCGAGCAACAAATCCGTATGCGTGCCGACCGGCTCGGGCACAACGACCCTGACTGCTTCATCCTTACCGAAACCAATACCCAAAGTATTTTTCAGCACCTTACAACGGTAGAGCCAGGTCTGGTGATCGTTGATTCCATTCAAACACTGCAAACCAACATTATAGAATCTTCAGCAGGAAGCATTTCACAGATCCGCGAAACGGCTGCCGAAATGCAAAGGTATGCCAAAACCACAGGTGTCCCGGTTATCCTGATCGGTCATATTACCAAAGAAGGCTTGCTTGCCGGCCCAAAAATATTGGAACATATGGTGGATACGGTGCTGCAATTCGAAGGCGACCGCAATTATGGTTACAGGATTCTCCGGGCCATTAAAAACCGTTTTGGTTCAGCTTCGGAGCTAGGCATTTTCGAAATGCGCGACACCGGCCTTCGCGAAGTATCCAACCCCTCCGAAATACTGATCTCCCAACGCGAAGAACCTGCCAGCGGGGTAGCCGTGGCCAGCACTATCGAAGGCATAAGGCCCATGCTTATCGAAGTACAGGCTCTGGTAAGTTCGGCGGCATACGGAACCCCACAGCGCTCAAGCACGGGGTTCGATATCCGTAGATTGAACATGTTGCTTGCCGTGCTCGAAAAACGCTGCGGGTTCAGGCTGGGAGCCAAGGATGTGTTTTTAAATATTGCAGGCGGTATCCGAGTCGATGATCCTGCAATAGACATGGCGGTAATCAGCTCGATCCTTTCCTCAAACGAGGATACGCCTGTTGACCAACAAATTTGTTTTGCCGGAGAGGTGGGGCTTTCAGGTGAAATAAGGCCTGTGAACCGTGTGGAGCAGCGAATTGCCGAGGCCGAAAAATTGGGTTTCCGACAGATATTGGTTTCGCGCTACAACCTGAAAGGGCTGAAAACTGGAAAATGGGCGATCAAAGTCACAGGAGTAGGCAAAGTGGAAGAAGTATTCGGCATTTTATTCGGATAAAGGAGGTAGGATTGAAGGTGGAGAACAGAAGATTGAAAATTGAAAATTTATGCGCTACCGGATTCATATTATCAAATTAAAGCATGCACGTATAAAACAATTGTTTGAATAAAGATGTTAATTATTAGTCAGTTGTAAGGATGAGCAATTTCTGACTGCCCTCTAACCCGATTAAAACGATCATTAAACCCATGTCCACCATGTATTTTGCCCGGAATTTATTCTTATTCGTTTTCTCTGTTTCCTGCCTTGTCAGCCAGGCCCAGTATAACCCGGAAATCAGTGCCGGCGACCTCCGCAGCCAGATTGGTTTTCTGGCTTCCGATTCATTGAAAGGCCGTAAACCCGGCACTCCTGAAGACATTGTCGCTGCAGCCTATATTCGCGACTTCTTCAAAAAAGCCGGAATTAAATTGTTGTGCGACAATGGATTTCAACAATTTGAAATTATTTCGGATGTGCAGCCCGGAACTGCCAATTCCCTCAGATTTGATGGGTTTTCCGCACAACAGGGTGTTGACTTTACACCCCTGTCTTTTTCGGCATCAGGAACATTTACGGCCCCGGTGGTGTTTGCAGGTTATGGTTTCGATCTTAACCTCGATTCGCTCAAGTGGGGCGATTATACAAATATTGATGCAAAAGGCAAATGGGTAATCATTTTACGTGGCGACCCGGAGCCGGATAATGCTAACAGTGCTTTTATCCCTTTTGAAGGCGCAAGGGCTAAAGCCCTCACAGCCAAAGACAAAGGTGCGGTGGGAGTGTTCCTTGTTTCGCCTTCGGATATCGAAAAAACGGATATCCTGATGCACCCGCAATACGACAAATCGCCTTCTGATGCCGGTATTCCTGTGTTCAGTATTACCCGTGCACTGGCTGACAAGATGCTTGCTTCGATGAACTATACCATAGCCGACCTCGAATCGTCACTGAAGGAAAACAAGAAACCCCAGTCACTTTACCTTGAACCTGCTGTCAGCGCTTCGGCTGATATTGTTAAAACCCGTATCACGATTCAAAATGTTGTTGGTATTATCGAAGGCAGCGACCCGAAATTAAAGGATGAATATATCATTATCGGGGCACATTTCGACCACCTGGGAATGGGAGGCGAAGGCAGTGGTTCCCGAAATCCCGATGAGAAAGCCGTGCATAACGGAGCCGATGACAACGCTTCGGGAACAGCAGGGGTAATCGAACTGGCACAGAAACTTTCTGCCAACCGGAATCTCCTGAAAAGAAGTATTGTAGTTGTAGCTTTTACAGGTGAAGAAATGGGCCTCCTCGGTTCAAAGGAATTTACAACCAAACCACCGGTGGATTTGAAAAAAGTCAATGCAATGATCAATTTGGATATGATCGGTCGTTTTAAATCCGACACAAAAACCATAAGTATAGGTGGAACAGGTACTTCGGCTGAAGCTGATACAATTCTTTCAATTCTTGAAAAAGACCGTACATTTAAGGTCAGCCATTCCCCTGACGGTTATGGCCCATCGGATCATGCCTCGTTTTACAGCGAAAATATCCCGGTGTTTTATTTTACCACCGGTGCCCATGACGATTACCATACACCGGCCGATGATGCTGACAAAATTGATTACGATGGCGAAGCTAATGTATTAAACCTGGTTTACGACCTGGCATACTCACTGGCAACTTCCCCTGAAAGGCTTTCTTTCCGCGAAGCCGGCGCAAAGCAGGAAGTGCGCGGTGCACGTAACCTAAAAGTAACTCTTGGCATTGTGCCCGATATGGTTTCGAACGACAACAGCGGACTGCGTGTGGATGGCGTGCGGAAAGGCGGGCCTGCTGACAAAGCCGGTATCCTGAAGGGTGACCGCATTGTCGCGGTTGAAGGACAGGCTGTTACCAACATTTACGATTACATGGCACGGCTCACCATGCTGAAATCCGGACAGATAGCCACTGTGGAAATTATCAGGGATGGCAAGAAAGAGTTGATCATCGTGCAGTTTTAGCGTGGGCTGAAATAACATTTTAAGTAACTTTGCTGCCCATGATACAGTATTTTTCAAAGGATATTATCATCAAGTTCCTGAAATTCGGGGTGGTCGGCTGTTCCGGGGTGGTTGTTGATTTTGGTTTCACTTATTTTTTTAAAGAAATCGTCAAAATCCCTAAATATGTGGCAAACGCCATTGGTTTCACGATGGCAGCTTCGAGCAATTATTTCCTTAACCGCTGGTGGACATTTCACAGCCAAAACCCGCATCTGGCAAGCGAATATTCCAGATTTCTTTTCTTTTCGATTATCGGACTTGGCCTCAACACGCTGGTTATCTGGGCATTGGTTACACGATACAAACGCAATTTCTATATCTCCAAATTATTCGCCATAGGGGTTGTAACTGTCTGGAATTTCTTTATCAACCTGGCTTATACGTTTATATAATAGTTTGGTTCTAGTCGTTTACTTTTCATTCCGATAAAAACACCTATTTCCAGTAATCCTTCATCAAATCCGTTACCCAGGCGGGTTGTCTGATATTGCCTTTTGGCAGAAACTCCCTGAAGACAGGTTTTATATCCAGCACAGGGGTTCCGTCAATCGCATCCAGGTATTTCACTTTCAATATCCTTCCATTATGCGCAATGAGTTCGACAGTACACAATCCGATTAAATTTGGCCGGTCTTTCTTTCGCTGCCCGAAAATACCTACCACGGGATACCCGGGATTGCCCCTTGGGCGACCGGAAAAAATGATTTCTTTTTGATCAGCCTTGTCGAAGAAGTAGATAATCTCCAGGTGCGAAAAACCCGAAATACTTTCAAGTGCCTCAGTCGGAATGTGCCCTGCAAGTTCGATTTCCGAAATTACTTCTTCCCAAAAATCATCGGTTGGATGAATGCGCGAATTCTTTACAAAGGCAATTGGAGTGAAATCTATATCCATTTTATTATTGTTTACATATAATTCCTGAAGGTCGAAATTAACATCAGCCTGTAAACGCGGCTTTAATTGCCCGATACTTGCGAGTCAAGGTAATAACCTGCCATCTTATGGCTGACCTTCATATCCGTTTTAATTAGACTGTAGGCTTTTCGAAGTGTATCAGCAGGAAATCACTTATAAAGCAACCCGACAATGCCTATGCCAATCGAAAAAATATCGCCGGAAGTCGAAGGTCCCGTGTTTTGTCCTTTCAGATCCATCCGGTGATATTCACCTTCGAAAGCCATTCCCACATGACTTTTTAAGGGGACCAGTACCCCGAACCCGAAGAAAATATCAGTTCCATTCACATTTGAATCAATATAGGAAACATTATCCGATGTCATGCTGTAATAACGGACTCCGGCATCAAAATAAGGAAATGCGGTACTGCTTGGTTTTCCAAACACATAACCAATCTGCGGCCCTACCCCCACTGAATTGATCCTTGCCCTGCCTTGAGTTTGGCTTGATAAGGCAATCCCACCCCCGATACAAAAATTCTTCAGGATAAAATGGTTTATCGAAGGCGTCATGGTGAAAGTGGTAGCCCTGTTATTTTCTTCATCTGCAAATAAATCCCCGCCCTGGCTTGTAAAACTTACGTTTCCTCCTACAAAAGAGGCTCCTTTGTCCACGGCATATTCCTGACAAAATAAAAGTTCAGTGAGTCCGAAACAGCAAATAATCAAAAAAAAGTGTTTTAAGTTCATTTTCGTTGGTTTTGAGTGTTAAAATAGTTATAATTGATTCATTCTGATTGAATTGCGATAATTAACTAAACAACGTGACAAATTCCTGAAAATTCTACCGTTACGGGGGACATAAATAATGCAACGGTCTGGCTTAACCACAACAAATGTAAAATGGATTTCTCTCTAATTTTCAAAAAAAGGGACTCGTCTTTTTATTGCACTTTATAAACATATTACCATATATCAAGGTTTTAACTCTACTTTATGAAAAATGATAACCCAACTTTTGTGTTCTTTCCGGTCGGGAGTTTTCAATTTGATTTTATCCTTTCTACTTCACCACGCTGCATAATTAAACCCACCGGATACAAATTAAAACTTTTATCCCAATAAGGTGTTTTGCTATAGAACCAATTGAGCATGGCCTGCGGATCATTCGCAAACCCTTTATCAGTAGTTTTTATTTTATCAAATTCCGTTCTTAACGAGTGGTCTTTAGCCATCATCTCCCGCGCCATGGTTTCCATCACATACGATTCAGAATACTCTTTCTGTTCCATGAAAGCATCGAAAAATCCCCAAGCAGCATACGAATCTGGGGATTCAGGCTGAAGCAAATGGGCTATAACCCTTGCCGTACGCTGGTTCGTTTCGATCAGCATGGTTCCGGCTGGAAAAGTGCGTGTTTCGGTCTTTTCTTCCAGATCATAAGTAAGTTTATGATGCCCTTCGTAGGAGCGCTGCTGCCAGCGGACATTGCTGAAGCGCAGTGTTTTCACCTGACATGAGCTTTCATGCTGAAGTTCCGACATTGCAACGCCATGCAACCGAAGCCTTCCGATCAAGAGAGTACATTCAGGTGGTACAAGGTAGGCTTCGGGGAGCAAAACAAATTTATCAGCCACGCATTCAGGGAACATCGTTAACCTCCAGGTGAGCGGTTTCTGATTATTGTATTTAAACCATAACCCACCGGTAAGGTCACTGGTATCTATAGTGTAATCGAATCCCAGAAATTCAACAAGCGTGCTGTCGGCAAACGATTCTGAATAGTTTACAGCAAACGGCTGCTTCCTGAATTCCGCACCAGCCGTGAAATCATCTGCTTGCTTGTTAAGCGCTTGCAAGGTTTTATATTCTTTGTTCAGCAACTTAAGCGCATAAACGATCATGGTATAGGTAAAAGTTACCCTTGTCTGGTAAGGTTTAAGCATATGCGTTTCGATTAACAGGCCCGGGCGGTTCTGCGCAGCGCAATATCCCTGGGAAAGCATCGGAGGGGCAACATTTTGCGTCAAGCCACTGCGTGGATCATGCCAGTTGCGGAAATTAACATATGGGAATATGGGGAAACCCGATTTCCCCATCTCTTCAACAAGGAAAGGCTCACAAATATTTTCTGTCCATGCCGATAGGTTTTTCTCCAAATTTCCCTTGGTCTCAAGGGCATAAGTAAGCGAATATTGATAATCGGCACCATCGGTAACATGGCAGTCAATAAAGAAATCGGGAAGCCATTCATTGTATAACCTTAGCCAGGCCTGCATTTCAGGGGCATCGGCTTTCAGGAAGTCGCGGTTCAGGTTCAGGTTTTGCGCCGTGGTACGCCAGCCCATTTCCTGAGGGCCATTCTGGTTGATGCGGTTAAATGGCCCGAAACGTTCGTGACCGTCAACATTCAGGATTGGTATAAAAAGAATGGTTACATGGCCGAGCAGTTCGGCCTGGGTTTTTTTAATGGCAATATCGCGGAGCAGCATCAACCCGGCATCTTTCCCATCACTTTCGCCCGAATGGATACATGCCTGGACCATAAGGACAGCATTGCCGCTCTTTCTTACCGCTTCGGGTGTAAAATTGCCGTTCCGGTCAGCAATTAACAGCGGCAAATCGCGTCCCTGCGGGCTTTTGCCAAAAGTCTCAAATTTCAGTATTGGAGAAGCCGTGTTCAGTTTCTTACAATATTCAATAGTTTCCGCGTAACGGGGAGTGCTTATAAACCCTGATTTTTCATATGTAGTCAGGAATTGGTTGTCCTGAGCCATGAGCCGCGTTGACAGGCAAAAAAAGCAAAAAATGACGAGTGGTTTTTTCATCGTATCAAAAAAAGGTTTCTGGCAAAAGTAAAAAGATTAGTGAGGCAGGAGCAATGACAATCGGTATCCCAACCCCGAAATAATTCAAACTACACTTCCCTGTCCCCAAAACAAATACCCATTTTCCTCGATTTTCTGATCAATGGATGGTCGGGAGGGACAGTTTTTGGCTTGCCTCCCACCTCTGAAAGGGGTACTGAAGTAATGGATTCACCATTTTTCGATACCATTATTCCGAATTTCCCTTCGGCAATCTGTTCAACGGCATAAGCCCCGTAGCGGGTGGCAAGAATACGATCCATAGGCGAGGGAGAACCTCCGCGCTGGGTATAACCGAGGATGGTTTCGCGGGTTTCGAGGTTGGTTTTCTCTTTAATTAGTTGTGCCACATAGGAAGCAGCTGACTGGGCCTTTGGTTTGTCAATTCCTTCAGCGATTACCACAATGGAATATGGTTTTTTGTTATTGGCTCGTTTTTGTAAGTACTGCGCAACAATTTCCATATTAAAAGGGATTTCAGGAATCAGAATCACATCGCCACCGCCGGCAACTCCTGAATATAATGCCAACCAACCGGTATGATGGCCCATCAGTTCAATGATCATTATCCGCTTGTGTGAATTTGCTGTTGAATGCAGACGGTCAATGGCTTCGGTAGCAATCATGACGGCCGAATCGAAACCAAAAGAGACATCAGTGCCCCTCACATCATTATCTATGGTTTTCGGTATGCTGATAATATTCATGCCCATGGTGGCCAGTTTGGCGGCAGTTTTCTGTGTGCCGTTGCCTCCAATCACAACCAATGCTTCCAATCCAATCTGCGCATAATGTTTTGCAATGAGCGCCAATTTTTTATCTTTCCCGTCCGGGTCATCCTTGTATGGCCTGTTTCGGGAGGTGCCCAGGATAGTGCCTCCAAGGGTGAGGATACCTGAAAGCCTTGTTTCGTCCAACTCCTCATATTCCGGTTCTTCCAACCCAAGAAACCCTGATGAAATTCCGAAAACTTTCATCCCGTATTCGGTAATTGCCGTTTTTCCCACTCCCCGGATTGCAGCATTGATACCCGGGCAATCCCCTCCGGCAGTAAGGATTCCTATCTTCATCCCAAATGTAGATATTGTCATTTTTCCTGTTTTGAAATTTCCACAAAAATAATGCAGCGGATAGCACATAACACAAGTTATAAGAAATTTATCCCTTGGGTTTTTTGGCTTGAATTTGAAAATAATTAGAAGGATGGAAAATAAGCGGCTTAATAGGATGAAGAAAATAGAAAAGCTAAAAAAACTGATCAAAACCCCCTGCTCCCCTCAAATCAAGAATTAAACTTGCAAGGACGGAAATTAAAGAAAAGCTGGTTATTAAGGTTCATTCCTTTCAGGTCATACATATAATAGGTAGCAAGGGTCTTTACATCCAAACCTGTCTGCTTTAATGTGAAAGTTATCTGTTAAGACAGAAAACAGTTTCAAGTCGCTCCCTGAATAAATTTCAAAAGACTGAAATTCGCAACCTGAATCAGGCTTTGCCGGACTAATTAGTACCTATGATCTGCAACAACTCGTCGAGTTTGGGCGAAAGAATAATTTCAGTTCGGCGGTTTTTGGCTTTATTGGCAGGCGATGTATTCGGCTCCACCGGCAGGAATTCGCTGCGGCCGGAGGCTACAAGTCGCTTGGGGTTGATCTTGCCGTTGGCCAGTAAAATTTTCACGATTGCCGTGGCGCGCATCACGCTGAGGTCCCAGTTGTCGCGCACCTGATTCTGGCCGGTGTAGGGTACATTGTCGGTATGCCCCTCGATGAGCACGTTGATGTCAGGATTTTTTTCGAGCACTTTGCTGAGGTCTTTCAACGCGGCAACTCCTTCAGAACTGACTTCCCATTTTCCGGAAGCGAAAAGCAGCTTCTCTTCCAGCGAAACATACACTTTGCCTTCCTTCATATGTACGGTCAGCCCTTTACCTTCAAAACCAGTCAATGCATCGGTCACCGCCCTGCGGAGTGCATCGGTTATCGAATCTTTTTTATGAATGGCCGCCTGCAATTCGACAAGGTTTTTGCCTTTCACATCCAGTTCGGCCTGTAAGGCTTTGAGCTTGTCTTCCCGCGTAATTAGGTCGTCCTGAGCGGCTTTCAGTTCAGCCATAACTTTTTCCGAATCTTCAAAGTTAGCCGAGTACTGCGCTTTCAGCATTTCGTGGGAGCGGTCGAGTTCGTTGTAATCAGCAGTTAGCACCCGCAACATCGAACCAAGCCTTACGGTGTCTGCCTTCAAAAAGGATATTTCTTTCTTTAAACGCTGATTTTCAGAAGTAAACTCATTGACTTTTGTGGTAAGCTCATCCACTTGGTTGTTCAGGCGCGAGCTTTCCTCGTTACATTTTGCGGTGAGCGCTTTGTACTTTTTAGTCGAAACGCATGATGAAAAAGTTCCTGTCAGGATAACAAAAACCATCAACCGGGTAACATTTTTTAAAACTGAACGATTCATAGCAAGATAATTTGGGTCAAATTGAAAGTAATAACGTAAAAAACGGGGATTTACTATTTCCGGATTATTTTCTTTTGGAAATTAAAATTCTATTTCAAGCAGTGCCGGGCAGTGATCGGAATGTACAGCCTGTGGGAGGATAACAGCGCGTTGCATATTTTTCTCAAGCTCATCGCTAACCATATGATAATCAATTCGCCAGCCAAGGTTTCGTTGGCGCGCCCCGGCACGGTAGCTCCACCAGGTATAATGGTGGGGGTCCTTCACGAAATACCGGAACGAATCAATAAAACCACAGTTCAGGAAACCGGTTATCCATTCGCGTTCTTCAGGCAAAAAACCGCTGCTGGTGGCATTCCTCACCGGGTCGTGGATATCAATTGCGCGGTGGCAAATATTGTAATCGCCTGAAACCACCAGGTTGGGGCGGGTTAGTTTCAACCCAAGGATGTATTGCTGGAAATCAGCCAGCCATTGCATTTTGAATGCCTGCCTGTCTTCTCCGGTAGTTCCTGAAGGATGGTACACCGAAACAACACTCACTTCACCAAAATCGGCACGCAGGAAACGCCCTTCATGGTCGTA
>Ga0247841_10010200_pt1 | contig 12862 bp, 13 predicted proteins | sample LaCruzMarch2015__2_FD_192410 | JGI IMG/M metagenome (GOLD analysis project Ga0247841, IMG submission 192410) | Freshwater microbial communities from meromictic Lake La Cruz, Castile-La Mancha, Spain - LaCruzMarch2015_18m | ecosystem: Environmental > Aquatic > Freshwater > Lake | place: Spain... | reverse complement strand
AGCCAGTTGGCATCTGGGCACGTCGCGCTATCCTTGATAGCGCATAAATGCTTTAATTGCGGGAATGCATTAAAACCCTTTGTTCCAAGGTTTGTTTTGTTAATTATGCCTGAAAACTCTGGTCCTATAGATCTTCCATGGGTCGAAAAATACAGGCCTGAAAGGATTTCCGATGTTGTCGGACAGCCTGAAATCTCGAAGCGGCTTGAAAGCTATGTGAAAAACCGCAATTTGCCGAACCTTCTTTTTTCAGGCCCTGCCGGAGTCGGAAAGACGACTTCTGCAGTCGCGCTTGCGAAAGAGCTTTTTGCAGGCTCTTTCCAGCAGAATTTTCTCGAGCTCAATGCATCTGACACTCGCGGAATTGACGTTGTGAGGGGCGAGATAAAGGACTTTTCAAGGACTCTTGCTTTCGATTCCGGATTCAAGATTATTTTCCTTGACGAGTCTGACGCATTGACTGCCGATGCCCAGCAGGCATTGCGCAGGACAATGGAAAAGTACACGCGCACAGTGCGCTTTGTGCTTTCATGCAATTATTCCTCGAAAATAATCGAGCCAATCCAGTCGCGCTGCGTTGTCTTCCGCTTCAAGCCATTGAATCCCAAGGATGTTGAGGACAGGATAAGGGTCATTTCTGAAAAGGAAGGAATCAAGATTGACGACAAGGCAGTCAAGGCAATCTATTATGTCTCGCAAGGCGACATGCGAAAGGGAATAAACATTTTGCAGGCGGCTTCTTCCTTTGGAAAGGGGGTTTCTGAAGAGCAGGTGTATTCTGTCTCCTCTCGCGCCCGCCCTGAGGAAGTCAAGGAAATGATAAGGCTTGCATTTGCGGGAGAGTTCCTGAAGGCACGCGAAAAGCTTGACGTTCTTCTTTACGAGCACGGAATGAGCGGAGAGGATGTAATACTCCAGCTTTACCGCGAATTGATGGAATTGCCTGAAAGTGAAATGCCTTCAAAGGCAAAGATTGAGCTTGTGGACATTGTGGGAGAGTACAACTTTCGCTTGGTTGAAGGCGCTTCTGAAAGAATACAGCTCGAAGCGCTCTTGGCGCAGTTCGGAAAATTCAAGAAATGATTATGCCTCGCACTAGAAGCAGAAAGTACTGGAATTACTGGCGGGAAATGGTGAATGCATCCACTGGCCGGAACACCATTGAGCTTCCTGCATTCCTGAGCTTGGCTGATTTTGAGGGAAAGAAAGCTCTTGATGCAGGCTCTGGCGTTGGAAGAGTCGCTTTCAAAATCAACGGCTTTGCAAGGCGCATAACTTGCGTTGATGAAAGCCCTGCCGCGTTGAAAATACTGCGTTCTGAAATCAAAAGGCAGTGCCTGAATGGAAAAGTCAAGGCAGTGAAAGGCGACATTCGCGCTCTTCCATTCAAAAATAATTCTTTCGGCATTGTCTACGCGCTTTGGGTGATTCACAATTACAAGAAAGACTGGCAGGGCATTCTGGAAGAATTGAACAGGGTTTGCAGGAAAGGCGGAGCAGTGATTGTTTGCTTTTCTGGCGGAAATTCTGATCTTCCAAAGCTTGAGGCAATCGCAAGGCATGACTTGAAAGAGCGCAAGGCATTCAGGGGAAAAGTCCTTTCGTTCCTGAAAAAGCTTAATGGAAATTCTTTTTCAAAGCCTGTTCTTTTGCCTTTCAAGTTTGAAAGCCCGGAATGGGCTTTCAAGGTTTTTTCTGAAACCTTCCTCCCAAAGCCATTGCCTGGAAAAGCCGCTGAAAAATGCTTGGCTTTCCTGAAAAGTCATTCTTCAAAAAAAGGCTGTGTTGTACGGCAAGAGGCAGTTTTCTGCACTTCAGTGAAAGCTTAGCTCAGAAGAACTCGCTAATCCTTTTTTGGTGCAGCATTGCATCCAAAACCTTGCTTTCCTTTTTGTAGAGTGGAATTGGAATTGAGAGCTTTTTCTCTAGGAACTTCAGGACGAGGGAAAGCTCAAAGAAAGTGAGCGGCTTTTTCTTCAAGGCATCCCTCACGTTTTCGCGGATTTGGAAAACTCCTACTGGAACTTTGTATCCTTCGCCGATTTCGCGGAAGATTATTGCGCCTGCCTGCCTTTTCTTGCGCATCAAATGCTCTCCGACAGCAAGCCTTGCGGCATAGTATGCTCCTGCAACATTAGAGGCGTAAGTCGTCCTTCCGTTGTAGAACTCGTGGTCTTGGATGACTGAAGCCTCCTGCTCGCTTTGCGTCCATGCAGTCCCAGGCTTCCATGCCTCAAGCTGCTCGAACTGCCATTTTGAAGGCAAGAGCAATACCCAAAAGTCATTGTCCAAGTAGTTTGAGTGATAGAGTTCAAAGTAATCAATGGTTCCAAAATCCTTGATTCTTTCAACCATTGCCTCTGAAAGCTGCGAGTCGACTGCAGTAATGCTCCAGCGCGTTGGAACGAACTTTCTTGCCTTTTGAATTCCGAAAACTCCGGCGCTCAGGAATTTCGTGAGAGAATGCACTGGAATTCCCTTAGAGTAAAGCTCCTTCAATGCGTCCCCTGCCTTTGCGTCCTCGTCGTAATAGAATTTTTCCACCTTTGGATTGACTTTTGGATTGTCCTGGAATTCCAGCTCGCTCAATTGCGCGACAGGCCCCAAGGGAGCGACAGAGTCAGAGAATGAAAGCTCCATTCTAGGCCTTTCAGCAAGCTCGACTTCAATGTTCAGTTGCTTTTCGCTCATTGCGAGCTCCTGCAGGTCCATGAGCTCGTAGGCAGGGCTTGCGGCTTCCATTGCATTCACGCGAGTTCTCGCCTGCACAAGGCTTTCCCTGAATTTCACAATGTCTTCCAGTCCATGGCCGAACCATCTTTCTGGATTGTCAAGCAAATCCGCATCGCGCATTGTGACTGTCGGGCTCAATGGGGCTATCGTGATGTTGGGGTAGTTGTTCCAGCTTGCAAAAAATCCCGGCGGAGCGCTTCCGACAAACTCTTTTTCCTTGATTTCATTGACTGTCCTCTGCTTGGCGCTGAACTTTTCGAGGACAAAGCACTTTTCCCCGCACCACAATCTTCCCTTGCATTTCAGGCACAGGCCTTTTGGAATCAAAATTCTCCCTCATATATGCTCTTTTTGCGATTGCTTTTAATTAACTTTTAGAGTAGAATTCCATTGATTCAGATGCCTGCAAAGCAAAAGGAAGACAAGCCCTCTTTTTCAAAAGAAACAATATGGCATTCTGCATCGCACGTCCTTGCTGCTGCAGTCAAGGAGCTTTTTCCAAATGTCAAGTTCGGAATCGGGCCTGCAATCGAGGAAGGATTCTATTATGACTTTTACTCTGAAAAGCCGTTCTCTCCAGAAGACCTGCAGAAGATAGAGAAGGCTGCAAACAAAATCATTTCAAGGGACGAGAAATTCGAGCGCAAGGAAATCTCAAAGAAGGAAGCGCTGGAGCTTTTCAAGGACAACAAGTTCAAGCTTGAGCTCATAAAGGAGCTTGAGGAAGGAAAAATCTCAATTTACACAAACGGAAGCTTCACAGACTTGTGCAAGGGGCCTCATGTTTCAAAGGCAAAGGACATTGGAGTCATTAAGGTCCTGAAAAGCTCTGCAGCATACTGGAAAGGCGACCAGGCCAAGGAAAGCATGCAGAGAATTTACGGGATTTCATTCCCTTCATCAAAGGAAGCCGATGAATGGCTTGCCGCAAAAAAAGAGGCAGAGGCAAGAAGTCACATAAAGCTCGGAAAAGAGCTCAACTTATTCCTTGTTTGCGGCGAAGTCGGGGGAGGATTGCCGATTTTCACTCCGCAAGGAACTGTAATCAGGGAAGAGCTGCAGAAGTTTTTGCGCGAAGAGCAGGTGAAGAGGGGCTATCTTCCTGTTGTGACTCCGCACATCACAAAAAGCGAGCTTTACAAGATTTCAGGCCATTTGGACCATTACAAGGATTCAATGTTTCCTGCAATGAAGACTGTCGAGGGCGAGGAATATTACCTCAAGCCAATGAACTGCCCGCACCACATCCAGATTTACAAGAGTGAAATGCGCTCTTACAAGGAGCTTCCATTGCGTTACACTGAGTTTGGAACTGTGTACAGGTATGAAAAGTCCGGAGAGCTCACAGGACTGACCAGAGTCAGGATGATTACTCAGGATGATGCTCATTTGTTCTGCAGGCCAGACCAGGTGAGGCTGGAAGTTCTCGGGATTGTTGAGCTTGTATTGAAAATTTTTAAGGTTTTGGGATTCAAGGATTACAGCGTCAGGTTTGGGACAAGGGACTCTTCGGACAAGTATGTTGGCGGGGATGAAGTATGGCATGCCGCAGAGGCTGACATTGAGGCAGTGCTCAAGCAGAGCGGATTGAAATACTACAAGGCTGAAGGCGAGGCCGCGTTTTACGGCCCGAAGATTGATTTTGTAGTGAAGGATGTTTTGGGAAGGGAATGGCAGCTTGGGACTGTCCAAGTTGACTACAATCTTCCAGAACGCTTCAAGCTCTCTTACATTGGAGAGGACGGGAAAGAGCACAGGCCTGTGATGATTCACCGCGCTCCTTTCGGAAGCCTGGAAAGGTTTGAGGGAGTCTTGATAGAGCATTTTGCAGGAAAATTCCCCCCATGGCTTGCGCCAGTGCAGGTGAAAATAATTCCAGTATCAGACAAGTTCAATGACTATGCCGGAAAAATCTCTGCTGAAATGAAGGCAAAAAACCTGAGGGTTGACTTTGATGTCTCGAACAACACTCTTTCTTACAAGATTCGCGAAGCGCAGTTGATGAAAATTCCTTACGCGCTTGTTGTGGGTGAGAAAGAGCAGGAGTCTGGCACTGTCACTGTCCGCGATCTTTCAGGAAAGCAGAGCGTTTTCAAGTCTGACGAATTCCTGCAGAAGCTTTTGAAGCAGGTTTCTGAAAGAAGCCTTGAATGACTGCTTGAATGGAATAAAGCTTTAAATACTCCAAATCTGTTTCTTTATCTGCTTCCCTAAAGGAGAGTCAGCAAATTGACAGACTACCTGGATGACTTGATAAAGAAGGCAAAGGCTGCAAAAAAGCAGTCTGCTGAAGGCCAGCAGGAGCCGCAAAGCAGGCCTGTGATGCAGGAAGTCAAGAGAGAGGCCACTGTTTCAAGGAAAGTTTCAGTGCAGGCTTCTGCAGTTCCAGTTCCTGAAGATTCCAAAGCTTCCCAAAAGCCTTCAAATTCAATTCCTTCAGAGCAGAGGTCGCAGGTTGGATTTGCAAATGCTGAAGAGGCTCCTGAAAAGTCTTCGCTCGAGCAGGAGCTTGAAGGCGCGAAAAAGACAGAGATTGCATCATATGGCGGCGCTAAAATCTACAAGGTTGCGGGAAAGTCCCTGCTTTACTATTTTGTCCCTGTCCCAAGGCCGACTGGCGCTGAAAAGGCAATAATAAACACAATAAAGGAGGCGGCAACGCGCCTTATCACTGTTGCCCCTTACAGGATTCGCGACCCAGAGCAGAGGAGGAATGTCTATTATCAGAGAGTCATGGATATTCTGAAAAATTCCCCAGAGCTCAAGATTCCATCTCACCGCTATGACTTTTACGCAAACTCTGTGGTCAGGGACATGGTAGGCTATGGAGTAATTGACCAATTGGTGAATGACGACAAGCTTGAAGAGATAATGGTCATTGGCCCGAAGACTCCTGTCTATGTTTTCCACAGGGAATACGAAATGATGCTCACCAACATTGAATTCTTCAATGACAATGAAATCCAGGACTTGATTAACAGGATTGCAAGGCAGATTGGAAGAAGGATTGACATTTCGGCGCCATTGCTTGATGCAAGGCTTCCTGACGGCTCGAGAGTCAATGCGACAATTCCTCCAGCCTCTGTCGAAGGCTCCACTCTCACAATCAGGAAATTCAAGAAAGACCCTTACTCGCTAATAGACCTCATAAACTACAATACTTTGAGCATTGAGGCCGCTGCTTTCATGTGGGTCATGGTTGAGGGATTGTCTACAAATCCTGCAAATGTTTTGATTGCCGGAGGAACAGGCTCTGGAAAGACCACTCTCTTGAATGTGCTTTCCTCAATGGTTCCCCCTTCAGAGAGAGTCATTTCAATAGAGGACACTGCGGAATTGAGCCTTCCATTGAAGCACTGGATAAGGATGGAGGCAAGGCCTCCTGGAATTGAGGGAAAGGGCGAATTGAACATGGACATTCTCACAAAAAATTCCTTGAGGATGAGGCCTGACAGGATTATTGTCGGGGAAATAAGGCATGATGAGGCATTCACGCTTTTCACTGCAATGAACACTGGCCATGACGGCTCCATGGGAACAGTGCACGCGAACTCGGCGCAGGAAACATTGATTCGTGTCACAAATCCGCCAATGAATGTTCCAGAAGTCATGCTTTCGGGATTGGATTTCATAATTGTCGAGAACCGTTTGCATGACAGGAAGAAGGGCACGATAAGGCGCGTCACTGAAATTTCAGAAGTGACAGGAGTGCTTGAGAGAAAGGCGCAGACTCAGACTATCTTCGAGCGCGATCCAGTTGACGACATGCTGAAGAGGACCCAAATTCCGAGCCAGTTTGTCGGAAAGCTGTGCAGGCTCACTGGAATGCAGAAAAAGCAGGTTGACGCCATCATTGAAGAGCGCACTGCCTTCCTGAAAAAGCTCGTTGACAACAGCATTCGCGCAATGCCTGAGGTCAGCTCTTCGCTGCAGGACTACCTTAACCAGAGAAGGAATGATTGAAAATGCCGAAAGATCTTGATTCATTGAAGAAGGGAATTGAGGAGGAAAAGTCCCCTGAAAGAAAGTCCGGCGAAAAGCCTGTCGAGTCAGTGGACTTGGAGCAGGTTGAGAAGATTGTCGAAAAAATGAAGCGCAAGTACTCTGACGAGGGCCTTTCCTTTGAAGAGGTCGGCGGAAAGCTTTCGGAGCTGCGCGGAATAATTGCGGAAGGAAAGCAGTCTTCAGTGCAGATACAGCGCGTTGAAGAGCTGAAAGATTTCAAGAATCCCGTGGTGAAGAACCTCGGCTCCTTTTACATCACTTTCAGGAAGCTTTTCTCGCCGGTAATAACATTCTTCAAGGCATTGCCTCCTGTGAAAGAGCTTGGCTATTACCTTTACTCCGCCAACATGCAGTTTTCAGTCCAGCAGTACCTTGCGCTCACTGCGGCTCTTTCAGTCATTCTTGGAATAATCGCCTTTGCGATTGCTGGAATAGGGATTGCGTTCCTGCTAATAGACTATGAAATTGTCCCGCTGCTGGTTCTTTTGGTTCCTTTGATTGCTGGATTTTTTGTTTTCTTTTTCTCGGCAATGCTGATGTTCCTTGTTCCGCGCTCTTTGGCGCAAAAGAGGGGAGAGGCTGTCTCTGCAGAGCTGCCTTTTGCATTGAGGCACATGGCAACAGAATTGAAGTCCGGAATAGGCTTGTACAGGGCACTGCAGGCAGTCGCTGTCGCAGACTACGGAATTCTTTCGCAGGAATTCTCGCAGACAATTGCGGAGATCGAGGAAGGAACTGACGCGCAGGATGCATTGAGGCATCTTGCATTGAGGACGCAAAGCAAGGCATTGAGGACTGCGCTCACGCACATAATACGCGCGTTGAAGACTGGCGGAAACCTCTCCGAGGTAATGAGCAACATTGCGGAAGATGTGAGCTTTGAAATACAGATGAAGACTCGCGAGTTTGCGGAAAAAATGAATTTTTTTGGAGTCATTTTCATTTTCATGGCAATTGTGCTTCCAGTGTTTGTCGCAATACTTGGAAGCATAAGGAATGCGCCTTTGGGGCAGGGCGGCGCAAGCATGTTCACTTCGCTTCCATTGGACCCTTTCATGATTTCAATATTTTATCTCGTGCTGATGCCTTTGGTGCTGGTGTATTTGGTGTTTTACATCAAGATGGTGCAGCCTAAAAATTAAGGTGGAAAAAATGGCGGAAAAGAAAAAAATTGCGGTTCAGGAAAAGCTCAGGGTGCAGTCCAGCATGATGAAGGCTTACGCGCGCTACCTGAAGGATGCCGGAATAAAGATTGATCCTGCAATCTGGATTGCAATAGCGCTGGCAGTCTCTGCAGCAGTGGCTTTCGCAGTCTTCATTGTAATGGCCCTTTTCAGCTTCAATGAGATAATACTTCCTTTCATTGCATTCATTGTAGTTGCGGACTTCCTGCTTGGAATGCCTTACCTCAAGGGGCTTTCGAGGGTTGAAGAGATTGAAAGAAACCTGCCTGACGCCTTGAAGCAAATGGCTGACACTTTGAAGGCAGGAAGCACTTACGAGAGCGCCTTGAGGGAAATTGCATCGCCTGAAATGGGCGCGTTGGGAATTGAAATGCAGAATGTCTTGAGAAAGCTTGAGGAAGGCGAGAATTTTGACAATTCTTTGCTCGCTCTTTCAGAGAACGTGAACTCCCGCCTGGTCAGGCGCGTTGTCACAATAATAATCGACACTGTCAGGGCAGGGGCAGGCCTTGCTGAAATTTTGGAGGACATTGCGGAAGACGCGCGCGAAATGTACCGCGTCAACCAGGAAAGGAGAACCAGGACAATGCTGCAGGTATTGTTCATTGTAACAGCCGGCGCAGTAATCACTCCATTCATTTTTGGGATAATCTCGCAAATCACCGCGTTCCTCATCAGCGTTACGGCAAATTCAGGCATTGTCACAGACCAGCTTGTCATAGCGAATGCCTTGGCTGCCCGGGACTTGATTGCACTGCTCTTGCAGGTTTACATTGCAGTTGAAGTGCTTGCCTCCTCTGTAATGATGGCTTTGATGCGTGACGGAAATGCCAGCAAAAGCCTTATATACTTTCCAGCGTTATTATTGGTTGCTTTCGTGATTTTCTTCATTGCAAGAATCGCGATTGGATTGATGCTTGCAAGCATGGGCGTGGGTTCGGGACTGGTATGATTTCAGAGCTTTCAAGGCTTCTTTCAGAAAAGAGGGCGCAGACAGGGCTTGAATATCTGCTGATAATTGGCGGGGCTGTTGTCGTAGTTGCAGTGGTTGGTTTCATTTTGAAGGGCGCTGCCCAAAATGCCGGAAACCAGGTTTCAAACCAGGTTCCAACTACCGGCTGATCATGCTAAAATCATTGATTAATGATTGAAGGAAAAGGAGGTCAAAAAATGTTTGGAAACAAAGGACAAGGTTCTTTAGAGTATCTGCTGTTGATTGGTGGTGCTGTCTTGGTTGCTGCCATTGTGATTGCTTTGGTGATTACTAGTGCTGGAACTGCAGGAACTGATGTTACTGCTAATATGGACAGCGCTAACTTGAAGGCTGCGGCTGCACAATGCAATGGAAGAGCGTTAGCAACTCCAACGCCAATAATTCAGATTGGTGGAATAAATTACTATTGCTGCACTAGAGCTGCTGTTACACCTTATACAGGAGCAACAGCTACAGTCCAAGCAGGAAATGGAACTACTGTGGCAAATTGCGTTTCAGGCTGAATGGTGCTTTTGAATGGACTCCAAAGCTCAGACTTCATTTGAGTACTTGCTCACTGTAGCCTTTGGAGTTGTCCTGGTAATCGCTGCCTTGCTGATTGCGCTGCAGTTGAATGACATTGCGGCAAAGACTCAGGGCAGGATCAAGGACTACAAGAGTTCTACAATAAGTTCGCTGTTGAAATGAAGGAAAGGTCTTGGAATGGCCTTTTCCCTCCTTTTCTCTTTTTTATTGTTTTTTCCGACACTCTTGTTTCTCGTTCTGGCGACTCTTTCAGACTTGAAAGAGCGCGTTGTGAGCAATCGCCTGAACTATGCAATGCTTGCCTTGGGGATTGCATTGCACGCGTTATGGGCTTTTCTTGAAGGCGACTGGCTCATTTTAGGATGGGCCTTGGCTTGCGTTGCTGCAACTTTCATTGCGTCTTTTGTGCTTTGGAGGCTTGGAGTTTGGGCCGGAGGAGACGTGAAGCTTTTCACTGCCCTTGCTGCCCTTGTTCCGCTGAATCCTGCCTTTCTTCCGCAAATACTGGGCTATGCGCAGGGAATTTTCTCTCCGTTAAGCCTTCCGGTCTTTCCCTTGGAGATTTTCATTTTCAGCATTTTCAGCATGTTCCCTATTGGAGTTTTGGTGAGCGTGAGGGGAATCTTGAAGCGCAAGGCATTGAAGGAAAGGGTTTTGAAGGACTTGAAGGCAATTTTTTGGAATGCATTGTTTTTTGCCTTCGCAATTGCTGGATTGGAAGCATTGCTTTCATTCTATGGCATTAATCTTTGGCTTGCAATAGTTCCTTTGGCAATTTTGGGCTTTGTGCCTTCAAAGGCAAGGGCTGTTGTTTCAGTGCTTTTGTTCATTATTGGCTTTTTTGTTTCTGGCGCTTTTTCGCTTTTGGCAAACTTTGCAATTTCCCTTGTTTCGCTTTTTGCGGTTTCAGCATTCCTGAAGCTTTTCTTTGTGAGCAGGAATGAAGTCTTGGTTGTGCAGAAGAAAATCTCCAAGCTTGCGGAAGGAGACATTGTTGCGGAAAGCTTCATTGAAAGCAAAAATGGAAAAGTGCTTCGCTCGAAGGGCTTGGGCTTGCGTGAAACTTTTAAATACTTGAAAACATCTAATCTTGCTGGACTCTTGAAGGCTTTGAGGCCTGAAGGCAGAATAATTGCCGACAGGCATTCTGCCGCCGGAGTCTCTTTGGAGGAATTGAAGGAGCTTGGGTTGCTTGTGAAAAGGAAAAGGCTTGAGGACAGGGTCCTTGTCAAGCTCAGCACGCCTTTCGTGCCTGGTGTCTTGTGCGCCTTTCTTTTGCTTGCTTTCCTGAGCGATGCCTTCTGGAGGCTGTTGTTCCCATGAATTTTGGAAAAAACACAAAGGCACAAGCCAGCATTGAGCTAGTGCTATTGCTTGCGGTAATGCTCTTGCTTGTCCAGACCATAATAATCCCTTCATTCATGATTGCTGAAAGCTCTGCAAAGGATGTGTCAAACCTTGCCATAGCAAGGAGCGAAATACAGAAAGTCACCAATGCTGTCGAGCTTGTTGACTCTTCAGGCGCTGGCGCAAAGCAGACATTGCACATTGCAGTTCCTGCAAGGACTGTGATTAGCTGCTGGCACAGCGTTGCGGTAATGCCGCGCGGTTATTGCATTGGAATTATTGGAGGAGGCTGCACAGTGGATGAGCTTTGCAACACTCTTTCAGAATGCGTATTTCCTAGCAGTAACTGCATACAGCCAATGGATCCAAATGACCCTTCTGTTCCAATCTCCAGCTGCACTGTTCCAACACCATGCAATAACGTGGAAAAGTGCACCGATGGCTCCAAGAGAATTGTTGGAGTTGACGGGGATGATGTGTTGCTTCCACCGTCCTTCAAGCCTGAAATAAATTTTAACTATTACCTTTTCGGAGAGCCTCCCGAAATATGCAAGTACGATTCCAAGGGATTTTTCATGGGCGACCAGCCATTCTATCAGGCAAATCCTTTTTGCCAAGGCTATGTCGTTGTCAGGACTTCCTCGGACTTCAGGTGCCTTGATTTCTTGGGCGCGAACAGGACTGACATGAATTTCATGAACTATTACACTGTCACTGTCCTGAAAGATCCTGTGAGCGGAGAGGTCCAGCTTTCTTTCGCGTGATTTCATGAAATCCCACTCTGGAAAGGCGCAGGCAAGCTATGAGCTTGTGCTTTTGATTGCATTTGTGGTAATGCTGAGCGTCCTGATTTCAAGCTATTTTGTGGCAGATGCTGAAAAGTCAAGGATAGAGGCCGGCGCAAAGTCTGCATTGCTTGAAGGGCTCAATAATAGCGAAAAATTCTATTTCATCCAGACAGTCGAGTTCAATTCAGCGGACAGCGCATTGGAAATTTGCCTGAATCCTGCGCTTCCTGAAGCTGCAGAGCTTGCGACATTGAAGGCCGCAATCAGCAAGCGCACCAATGTTGCAGTTGCAAGCATTCATTTCGGCTTTGTTCCGGACTATGGCTTTTGCTATGGCTTTCCATCCTGATTTCTTTGATTGTCGAAGGCAAGCGCGCATTTTAATCCACTATTTTTCCGCATTCTAGAATGCTTTCAGAGGAAAAAATCTCTGCCATTGCCATTCTGCTTTCAATTGCAGGGCTTGCCTTGCTCGCATTTTTTTCAAATTCTGAAACTCCAGTTCCCTTGAAGATTGCAGGGCTTGAAGGCTTTGAAGGAAAGGCTTCGGTGAATGCAAGGATTTCAGGCTCTTATTTTTCAGGCAACACTTTGTTCCTCACGCTTTTTGACGGCAATTCAATCAAGGCAGTCTATTTCAATCCTCCGGAAAGCGCCTTGGAGGCTTCTGCAAAAAATTCAGTGGTTGTTGCGGAAGGCTTTGTTGAAGAGAGCGCTGGCGGAAGAGTTTTCAAAATCTCAAGGATTGTGAAGCATGCTTGAGCTCTTGCTTTTCGCGCTTGCGGGAATTCTTTTGGGCGCTTTCACTGGCCTTTGCCCCGGAATCCACTTGAACACTGCCTGCTTTTTTGCGGCCTCTTTCGCTGCTTTCGGGGACTTCAGGATTGCAGTCTTGATTGCCGCAATGAGCGTTTCGCACTGCTTTTTTGACTTCATTCCTTCAGTGTTTTTCGGAGCGCCTGACGATTCTGAAGCAATGCTTTCCTGCCTTCCAGGCCACAGGATGCTTTTGGAGGGCAAGGCCTTGGAGGCCGTGAAGCTTTCTGCGCTCGGCTGCCTTTTTGGAGTTTGCTTTTCCCTGCTGCTCTCGCCAATTTTCGTGAATTTTGCATTCCGAGTATGGGCTTTCATGCCTTTTCTCGTTCCCATTGCGCTTTCCGGAGTCTTGGCCTTGATGCTTTTTTCAGAGAAGGGATTGCGGAAAAAGCTTTTCTCGATTGTTGTGATTTCGCTTTCAGGAATTCTCGGAATCCTGTTCCTTGACTCAAGCGGCTCGCAAAACTCGC
>Ga0247841_10010197_pt1 | contig 12867 bp, 8 predicted proteins | sample LaCruzMarch2015__2_FD_192410 | JGI IMG/M metagenome (GOLD analysis project Ga0247841, IMG submission 192410) | Freshwater microbial communities from meromictic Lake La Cruz, Castile-La Mancha, Spain - LaCruzMarch2015_18m | ecosystem: Environmental > Aquatic > Freshwater > Lake | place: Spain... | reverse complement strand
GGTTCAACAACAAGATAAAGGTCCTTAAACGTAAAGCATATGGGTTTAGAGACATGGAATATTTTGCTTTGAAAATTTATGCCCTTCATGAAAACAGGTACGCATTATTGTGATGAACCATTTTTATAAAGATTCAGTGGATGTTGGTGGAATGCACAATTGGTTAAGCAAGAATTTTCCAGGCACTGATATAAATGCATTGAAAATCATTTTCTCACCATTAGTTAATGGTTGGCAAAATGCCAATACTATTACAAACAACGGTTTTACGGAAATATTTGCGCATGTTAACTTTCCATATTACAACTCAAATAAATATTCTCCTGAGTCAAATGTTCTGATACGAGGTACTGCTATTTTTACTGAATTTAACCATAATTATATCGGTTCAGTGGGTGAAAAGTTTAATTTTTACAATAAACTTGAATCAGCGCTGGGAAATTTATCGAAATGGATAGATATTAAAAAAGCAGAAAATTATAATAATCCGGGATCTTGTTTTGATGAGTATATGAGCTGGGGGTTGGTTAGTTTATGGTATCTCGACAAAGCAAACCAAAGTGAAGCGAATAGTCTGATTGCAGAAAATGAGAACTATATGACTAACGGAAGGGGCTTTTTGAAATTCAAAGAGTTCAACAGGTATTTAGTCAACCTTTATAAAAGCAAACAGCAAAATGAAACTATTACCGATTTGTATCCACAAATCATTAAATGGTTTGAGATGAATTAATCAAATGTTTATATGGATCTAAGAATACCAGTATTAACCTCTCCTCCAAGTGGGGGAGGTTGGAAGGTGTTTGAACCGGAAACTGATTATTGAGATCTGTGGTACGGGGAAAGGAGCAACACGGTTTAGAAATAGTTTTGTTACTCCTCTTGCCGGGTCAGTATCTCAAATGAATTCCCCGGCAGTGTCAAGGTGACTTTGTTCTTTTCCACGACCATCCCGCTGCCAAACCGGGGAGTTAATTTCACCTCTGAATATTGCTGAGGAAGGTCAAATTCGATCTTTTTTACCGACTTGTCTTTGTTGAATGCCACGATCACAATTTCATCGAAATAGGTACGCATATATACATAGATGCGGTCGGTAATTTTCAACGTGCTGAAGTCGCCATATAACAGCGCCATGCTGTTTTTCCTAAGGTGCGTCAGTTTGGAAGTCAGGGTTTTAAGGAACAGTTCATGACTGTTCAGACTGTCGAACCGCATCATGCGCCGGTTATCAGGATCTCCTGCGCCGGCCATGCCAATTTCATCGCCATAATAAATGACCGGTATTCCGGGGATGGTCATATTAAAGGCCATGAGAGAAGCAAGCTTCCGGTATCCCGTCGTATCCTTTACCCGGATGTCGCGTTCCCATCCCGCCTTTTTATCATCCTCTGCGAAACTGAGCGCTCCGGAGGCAAACGAGATAAACCTTGCCAGATCCTGGTTTCCGGTAATGTTCCCCATAAGGGAATGTTCCCCGAAATAACGGAAGGTCTGTCGAAGGGAATAATCCAGGTCCCTGAACGAGGAAACATCTCTTACAAATACGGTACGGGCATCGGAATAGAGGTTGAAGTCGAACTGGGCATCGAGCATTCCCGGGTTAATATAACTCCGGATAAGATCACGGCTGCCAAAGGTCTCTCCGATCTGATAGAGATTTCTGTTTTCAGGAGTAATGATTTGTTCTTTCAGTTTTTTCGTCAGAGTCCTCCAGTAAATTTCAGGAACATGCTTGGTTGCATCATGGCGGAAACCGTCAAACTGATATTCCTTTATCCAGAAAAGAGAAGAGTCGGAGATCATCCCGATCACTTCGGGGCGGGAGAGGTCGAGGGTTGGTAAAAACTCATCGAACCATGTTGTCAGCCGTTGATCATTCCATAAACGGATATTTTTTCGTTTATCGGGCAAAATCAATGGTGTGGTCCAATCCGGATGCATCTTTATCAGCCAGCTTTCCTGGTGTACATAGTTGGAAACAAAATCAAGGATCACATTCATCTTTTTATCGTGGGCATCCCCGATAAGCTTCTTTAACTCTCCGGAAGTCCCGAAACGGGGATCAACGGTGGACAGCGTCATGGGCCAGTAACCGTGGTAGCCTGAAGATTTCCGGTGGGGAGGGGGATAATCCGCCCAGGCATCAGCCGGATTTTGCGTCAGCGGCGATATCCATAGCGTATTTATTCCCAGATCATCGAAATATTTATCGTCGATCTTCTCTGTTATTCCGGTCAGATCGCCTCCCTGGAAGTTTGCTTTCCAGTCGACTTCTTTGTCTTTCACCGGGGAATTATTTTTTGTGTTCCCATCCTTAAAACGGTCGATCATCATATAATAAATGATCATAGCCTCTTTATCCCGGCGGGACAGATCTTCGGGATCTTTAATTACAAAGCCGTTATGCAATGGAACCAATATCTGGTTGGAAAGGCCATTATTATTGCAGGCCCAGACACGGACAAAAGAACGGTCGAACTGCCGGGTCCGGGGTGGTAGTGTTATATGGAGACCGGCACTGTCGGTTTTCCAGAATTTCTCAGGAAGCCTATGATTCTGCCAGAGGACAAAGAACTCTATAACTTTGTTTTTGACGCCAATGGTGATTTTATTGTCTTCCGCCCATTGGGTCGCCAACTGAGGCTTTCCGGGAACATCAACCGGTACTGCCCACACTACCGAATTGTACCCGCCAATGTTATTATCTGCTTTTTCATTATTGCCGGGATTGATCATCCTTTTTCCATCTGCCACAAGTTGATACTGGTATTTCCCGGGGAAAAGGAATAAATCTGTTTGCCACCGGTCATCCTTCAGTTTCATCCATGTTTTATTGGGGTTCCAGTCGTTCATTTCCCCGGCAATTTTTACAGTCTTGTATTTTTTTCCTTTTGGATCAAAGGAGAAATGAACCCAAATTTTTGGCGACTTCTCCAGAAGAATGGCATAAGGGAAGCCATCGATCCAGACCGTCATAGCAGACAGTTTGGGAAAACTTTTCTCCCTGGGAAGGATGGTCATTCGCAGTGAGTCGGAAGAGATCCGGTATTCCAGTTTTGTGTCGAGGATCACGGAATCAATTAACGCCGGATTGGAAAAATAATCCTGAAGTTCGATAACCGTCGAATCGGGTTGAAGGAGAACCGGAGCTGACACCCCAGTCATCTGGGAAACTTCCGGGAGTTCCATATCATCGGTTGGACCGCACCCTGTAAGGAAACCACCTGCCACCATGCAGGCGAGATAAAAGATTTTTTTCTGAATGTACATAGCGTTTTATTTTTTTGATTTTTTTATCCGTCCGTAGATCAGGGTTAAATGGGCGAGTTTTTCGGCGATTGCATCACTGAAATCATTGGATTTTGCCCGCCATATCCAGTTGTTTATTGTTGTTCCGGGAAGGTTCATTCTTCCCGATGAATCAAGACCAAGAAGATCCTGCATTGGAACGATAGCCGTATTGGCAACGGAAGCCCAGGCAAGACGTATGAATGCCCAGTTAATCTCCGTTCCGTCGGTATTCATGTAATCTATGACATATTTCCGGTCGTTCTCTGTCGAATTATTGAACCAGCTTACGATCGTATCATTATCATGGGTGCCGGTATAGACAACGCAGTTTTTCGGATAATTATGAGGCAGGTAATCATTGGCTTCTGAGGAGTCGAAGGCAAATTCAAGAATTTTCATACCCGGGAGGTCAAACATATCGCGCAGTTCCTCCACGTCGGGGGTGATGACCCCCAGGTCTTCTGCAATGACCGGCAGGTTGATAAATACCTTTTGAAGGGCATCAAAGAAATCTCTGCCCGGGCCCGGGATCCATTGCCCGTTAATTGCAGTTTTTTCGCCATAGGGTACTGCCCAATAGCCTGCAAAGCCCCGGAAATGGTCGATACGGATAATGTCGAAAAGGAGCAGGTTTGTTTTAATCCGTTCTATCCACCATTTATACCCCGTTTTTTTCAGTACATCCCAACGAAAAAGAGGATTTCCCCAAAGCTGTCCCGTTTCACTGAAGTAATCGGGAGGAACTCCTCCTAACCGGATCGGGATCCTCCTTTCATCGAATTCAAAGAGTTCGGGGTTCCCCCAGGCATCCGCGCTATCGAGGGCGATGTATAAAGGGATATCGCCGATGATCCTGATCTTCTTTTTATACGCGTATTCCTTAACATCGATCCATTGGATAAAAAAATGATACTGGAGGAATATGTGATATTCAATACGGTCTTGCAAGGCAGATTGAAAATGTTTAATGACCCCGGGTTCTTTTCTTTTTACCGGTTCTTCCCATTGATACCATGGTTTTTGCTGAAAGTGTTCCTTAATGGCCCGGAATAAGGCATAATCGGCAATCCAATGGGATTGCTCCTTAATAAAATTACGTAACCGAAGTTTTTCCGTCTGGTCGGCATGTTCCGTAAAAGCAGTAAAAGCCTTTTCCAGCAATGGAGAACGGACGGCCTGCAGCGATCCGAAATCAATTTTCCCTTCTCCGGTATCCGGAATGCCAATGAGATCTTCCTGTTTTAACAGATGTTTTTTTACCAGCAAATCCAGGTCGATCAGGTTCGGATTCCCGGCATGTGCAGAAAAGCACTGGTAAGGAGAATTTGCATATCCGGTAGGACCAAGCGGTAAAATCTGCCAATATTTTTGTTTGGCTTTTACGAGAAAATCGATGAACCGGAAGGCACTTTGTCCTAAAGTTCCGATTCCATATTTTCCCGGGAGGGAAGTCGGATGTAATAAAATTCCGCAGGCGCGTTCTTGAAGCAGCATTGTTTTTATTAAACCGATTCAAAAATAAGAACTTTCTCTTATTTTTGCCATATAAAAATTACTTCTTATGAATAGGAATTTATTACTTATCAGCAACTCGACAAACGCCGGCGAAAATTATCTTTCCTGGCCCCGGAAATTCATCAAAGAATTCCTGGACAAGTTTCAGGTAAAAAAAGTATTATTTATCCCATATGCAGGAGTCAATCTGACAACGTCGGGCATCACCGATTCTTTCGATTTATATGAGGAACGGGTAAAAACTGTCTTCAGGGAACTTGATTTCAAGCTTGAATCGGTTCACCGGAGAACGGATCCGATTCAATCCCTCATGCAGTCGGAGGCCATCATCGTCGGAGGCGGAAATACTTTCCACCTGGTAAAGATGTTGCATGAAACGGGCATGATGAAACCAATCCGTGAACGTGTTCTTGCCGGAATTCCTTTCATAGGTTGGAGCGCAGGAGCTAATGTTGCATGTCCGACAATGAAAACCACCAATGATATGCCGATCAGCGAACCTCCCTCTTTCGATTGCCTCGATCTCGTCCCTTTTCAGATTAATCCTCATTATCTGGATGCAAATCCGGAAGGACATGGCGGCGAGACCCGCGAACAGCGTATTATGGAATTTCTGACGGTAAACCGGAATATTTATGTTGCCGGTCTGAGGGAAGCCTCTCTTTTCCGGATTGAAAAAAGAAAGGTCAGGTTAATGGGATCACGGTCATTGCGTGTTTTCAGGTATGGTTCCGAACCCATGGAGATCGCTTCCGGAAAAGATTGTTCCTTCCTGCTTGATTAATTCCGGATAATCTTAACCATTCCAACTTCTCTGTCTCTGCTATGAACTTTCAGGATATAAAAGCCATGCGACAGAATGCTGAGGTCGAGTGAAAATATTTTCCGGCCGGTCAGGTTGATTTCCAGGATTTGTTGTCCGAAGTAATTAAAGATTTCAATCATCGAAATGTCTTTCAGAGTCTCGACGGTAACCATTCCGGAAACGGGATTTGGATATACGGAAGCGATAATGTTTTTTATTTCACCGATCCCTACACCGAGCACTTTTGATGATGAAACAACACGAACCGGATGACCGACGGCCGAATCTCCACCGAGGGCGCGGGGCGTTACTTCAAATACGAGATATCTTCCGATATCGAGCGTATCAATGGTATAAGTAATATATTTTGCCGTATCAATGGGCGTCAGATTAGTCATTTCCGGATCATCGCAACGGTACCATTGAAAGGTTGTGCCATCTTCGGGACGGCCACTGACATCTTCGTAGCTGTATATTCCGGAAAGGAATTCATGATTAATAAGGCTTCCCTGGATTAACACATTATATGCCCACGGACGTGTTGGAATGGAAGGATCTTTGTCGTCGTACCATGCATTGAAAATATTCGGATTCTGGTTTATGGTATCGTGAAAAGCATAAGTCCGGTTTGGTTTTCCAAAAAGTTCCGTAGTATTCGAATCCCCATTGATCCTGAATTTAAATTCCAGGGGGCCGGTGTGAACGTAGGAGGTGTCGATGAACTTAACCAGTGTATAAACCGAATCGGTGTCGGATTTGAACAGCACATCGTTCTGACCCCATTCATTGAAATTTCCTGCAACATCGAGATAATCATTCATCGGATCAAAATGGGCTGCACGGAGATAGTATTCCATATTGCAGTTAAAGATCATCGGATAGGTAGCGGGATTAATATTGTTGAAGTAATGAACAACCTCTATCATGGTATCGGGAATATACAGCATACGGTTGGCCTTATTTAATAATTCGAGCCCGGTCGAATCGGCATTGATCCTGAATTTATATTGCTGAACGGTACCGGGGTCAAGGGTATAGGTTGTGAAATAGGAATAGGTGGTATCGATTCTGGAAAGAGGCGGCGATCCTGCCCAGTCATTCATCGTCCCAAGAATCTGAACAAAATCGGAGGATGGATTAAAAATTCCCGATTGTACTGCATAAGTCATATCGACTACGAAAGCCGTATAATTCAATGCTTCCATATTCCACCATGTTTTAATGGTGGTGACACCCGGAAGGGCGGTGGCGGTGCGGTCCACGGTTTCGTACACCGAATCATTAATCCGGTATTTATAATGATAAGCGAATCCGGAATCCAGTCCATTGGTGACCAGGGCAGCGTATGTATAAGAAGGACCCGGTACGAGCGACATGGGAGTGACTCCCTGATCGAGAACCACATAAACATAATCGGAATCCGGGAGGAAGATTCCTTCCTGAATAGCTTTGGTCATATTTACCATAAAATTAAATCCATATACCGTATCTGCAGCAGCGGACCGGGTAGTAACTTGTGCGAAAGAGGAATTTCCGCAACATAACACGAGGCTGATGACAACCATGCAGAGCCGGGATGATAGGCGATATAATTTCATTTTGATTAACATTAACTGTGAACGGCAAAGATACTAAATAATGGGATTCACTATTGGCGTATGAAGACCAGAGAAGTCCGGTTTGTATTGTAGATGATCAACCGGTGGGTCTTGGTGGCATCGTCGAATTGGGTAGTATAGATCAGCTTCTCATCAATCCGACCGTGGCCGCCAAATTCAGCGTTGTCGGAGTTAAGAATGATCCTGTAATCTCCCGGTTCAGCGACATTGAAAGCATAATCGGGAATGGAACGAGAGACATGGAAATTAAAAACAAAAATCAATCCGCATCGTTCGAATACGATCGTTTTATTATCCTGATCCATATTTACCAGGTTCCCAAAGGGGACAAAGAACAGCTTCGAGTTCTTTACCAGCTGAAGCATCTTTTTGTCGAAAGAATGAAGAAAATGATAGCGAAGGTCAGGGTTTTGCTCCAGCGACCATTGGCGGCAGGCATACTGGAAACTCCAGCTATTTCCTTCTCTCGGAAAATCGATCCAGTCGGGATGACCGAATTCATTTCCCATAAAATTCAGATATGCCTGTCCTCCGAGGGAGATGGTAAGAAGCCGGATCATCTTATGCAGTGCAATGCCACGGTCGATGATATGACTCTCCTCCTGTTTATGCATCTTAAAATATATTTCACTCTGCATCAGCCGGAAGGCGATCGTCTGATCGCCGACAAGCGCCTGATCATGGGATTCGCAATAGGCAACCGTCTTTACATCGGGCAGATGATCGGACATCACCTGCCAGAATGCATTCATATCCCAATCTTCGTCTTTTTCATCTTTCAGGGTCTTGATCCAGAAATCCGGGATTGCCATTCCAAGCCGGTAATCGAAACCAATGCCCCCTTCCCGGATCGGCCGGCATAACCCGGGCATCCCGCTGACATCTTCGGCAATGGTCACGGCCTTCGAATGGATCCTGTGAACCAGTGTATTGGCTAATTGCAGATAGATCAGGGCATCCCATTCCACTCCCGAGGTAAAGTATCCATCGAGATCCCAGATCGATCTGAATCCATGGTCAAAATAGATCATAGAGGTGACGCCGTCGAAGCGGAATCCATCAAAATGAAATTCTTTCATCCAGTATTTGATATTGGACAGAAGAAATTGCAATACTTCTTTTTTTCCGTAGTTAAAGCATTTGGAGTCCCAATAAGGATGATTACCCCGTTCGCCCGGGTGAAAGTACTGATCTTCCGAGCCGTCGAAGAGGTTCAGTCCTTCCTTTGTGTTCTTGGCGGCGTGCGAATGAACTATATCCATGATCACCGCTATACCCTGCTCATGCGCTTTTTTAATCAGGTATTTGAGATCTTCCGGGGTTCCGAAACGTGAGGAGACGGCAAAATAGTTAGTTACATGATATCCGAATGAACCATAATAAGGATGTTCGGCTACGGCCATCAACTGGATCACATTATATCCGGAGTTTTTGATATAAGGCAACAGGGAATCCGCGAACTCAATAAATGTTCCAACTTCTTTGCGTTCCTGGGCCATTCCTACATGAGCTTCATAGATTAAAAGCTGATCAAGTTTTCCGATAGAAAACCGGTCTCCCTCCCAGTCAAATTTTTCCTTCGGATTCCAAAATTGTCCTGAAAAATCAAGCGTTTCCGGATCCTGTATAACCCGCCGGATATAGGCGGGAATACGTTCATGCCAACCCAAAACAGAATGAATCATAACCTTGACTTTGCTTTGATGTGCAAGACGGTCGTGGTAATGTTTGTCATCAAGAAAAATTTCCCATATTCCGCAATCGGTCCGGGTCATATGGTTGGCATATCGCTGCCATTCATTGAAATCGCCAAACAGATACAAATCTTCCGCCTTTGGCGCCCATTCCCGATAGTACCATCCTTTCTGTTTCCGGTCGTAGTGAAATCCGAGGTAATTGAAGGAATCAGCGAATTTCAGCAGACTGCCAGAATCTTTCTCAATTTCACCCAGCGTATCAAGATATCGTTGCGTCCGGTTCACTATTTCCGTTTCGGCCGGTTCCAGCCAGGGATCATTTTTTACAAGAATTGGCTTCCTTTTTTTCTGTTTATCCATTTTGATTCCAAATCCGTTATCCGATAACATACAAATTTAAACATTTAAATAAGCAGTCGAAATATGTTTGGTTATTAAGGAATCTTTCTGTAGATTTGAAAAGAATTAACATTTTTCTTTTTTACATGGAAACACAAAAAAATCTACTGAAGATTCCATGGCTTCTCCCTGTTCTATTTATTATTATTGCGTTTTCCATCTTACTTACAGGATATTCTTATTATAAAAACGAAAAGGAGCGGTTAAAAACGGAGCAAAAAAAGATGCTCTCAGAAATCACCTCCTTTAAAATAAAGGAGGTTGAAAAATGGTTCCGGGAGAGAAGGGCTGAAGGAGTCTTTATCTCAACAACTCCGGTAATTATCTCACTTTTTGAAAAGTTGGTCCGGAAATCCGGAGATTCTTTATCCGGCAGAGAATTAAGGAATTTGTTGTTGCCGATTAAAAATAATCACGAGTACACGGAGATTTCCATTTTTAACAGGACAGGAAGGAGAATATTTGATATCAATGACTCCGGTTGGTCCTATTCGCAGGAAGAAGGGAAAGAATATCTGAAATTTTCTTCTCAGGGCAACATAGTTTTTTCCGAATTAGAAAAAGATATTAATACCGGGAAGTCATTCATTAGTATGATCGTCCCGGTTCGTGCGAAGAATCTTCTGATAGGAATCGTTGTATTTAGGATTGATCCATCTGTTTATTTATATCCGATCATCAATTCCTGGCCTTTTGAACGGGTTACTACCTCAAGTTGCCTGGCTCGCCTGGAACATGACAGGTTAACGTATCTGTATCTTTCCGACGTATCGACCGGAGCCTTCGATAGTTTAGTCGCCGGTTCAAATAATGATGAGCTTTCCAAAGCAATACTCGCTGTCAATGATTTGAGATTACTTGAAACCAAAGATTACCATGGCGTTGATGTTTTTGCTGATTACCAGAATATTCCCGGTACCTCCTGGCTTCTAATCTCAAAAATTGATCAGAATGAGATCTATTCTCCACTCAAGGGTCAGGCGATCAGAGTTATTATATTCCTTTTTGTATTCATAATCGTTGTTTTCATTATCGGGGTTCTGATTTGGAAAAATCATCAATTGAAATATTTCCGGTCGCGGTTTGAATTGCAGTCTATAAAGGCCGGTGCAGAAGAAAAAGTCCGGTTTATGAGTGCACTTCTCCAGGAAGTAAACGATGCTGTCATAACTTTTGATAAAGATATGATGATATTGAGTTGGAACAAAGGAGCGGAACGAATTTACGGATGGAAAGCAGAAGAGATTGTCGGTAAATTTGGAGGCGGGGCCCTCCAGATTGCTTTTCATGGTACGTCGAAGGATCAGGTTTTTAATGAACTTGAACAAAATGGTTCCTGGAAAGGAGAGCTAATACATAAACGAAAGGATGGAAGTAACGCATATGTCTTGTCTTCGGTATCTCAACTTCTGGATGAGGATGGGAAAATTCTTGGGATCATAACCATCAATAAAGATATCTCCGAACAGGTTCATTCTGAAAAGATCAGGGACGCTATTTACAGGATATCCGAACTCGCTCATTCTTCCAAGGACCTTAACGAGATGTATGCTTCATTTCATGTAGTCATTGGCGAACTCCTGGATGCCCATAACTTATTTATTGCTTTGCTTGAAAACAATGGAGAAACTTTAACTTATCCCTATTTTGCAGATGAGAAGGAGAGCGCTCCGTTGCCCCATAAAAAAGGAAATGGCTTAATTGAATTTGTGTTACGAACCGGCAAGCCATTATTGGCCAAGCCGGAGGATATAAAGTATTTTGTAGATCGTGAGATCATTGATCCTCCCGGGGATAATTTAATCGACTGGATTGGAACGCCGCTCCGTATCGATGCCGAGACTATTGGCGTATTGGTTATTCGAAGTTATTCCCCGAAAATCCGTTATGGTAATTGGGAAAAGTCGGTACTGACCTTCGTCTCCGAACAAATTGCCCTTTCAATCCATCGAAAGAAAATGGAGCAGGACTTAATTGAAGCGATGCAAAAAGCTGAAGTTTCGAGTAATCTTACTTCATCGTTACTTGCAAATATGAATCACGAATTGCGTACCCCGATGAATGGCATTCTCGGTTTTGCCGAAATTCTCATGAACGAACTGGAGGATCCGGATAAAAAATCCAAGGCCGAAAATATTTTAGTTTCAGGACGGCGATTAATGGATACGCTGGATGCCATCATGGATCTTTCTTATCTCGAATCGGATAAAATTTCAAGAAAATTTAAACCCATATCGGTTGGTAAAATCGTCAGATCCGTTTTGAAGACCTATGAAACAATCATTAAAGGAAAAAACCTAAATCTGAATTCCAATGTTGCGATCGGACTGATGGTTATGGGGAATGAACATATTTTACAGCACCTGGTCAAAAATATTGTGGATAATGCCGTTAAATATACCGATAAAGGAAGTATCTCTGTTGAAGGGACTCTTTTTCATAAAGAGGAGAAACCTAAAGTTTCTCTTATTGTCCGGGATACAGGAATCGGAATCTCCAGGGAATATCATGAAATGATCTTTGAGACTTTTCGTCAGGTAAGCGAAGGGTATGGCAGGCAGTTTGAAGGAAGTGGACTGGGACTGTCCATTTGTAAAAAGATTGTGACTTTATTGAACGGGGAGATCACTGTAAAAAGTACGCCGGGAGAAGGTTCTGAATTCACGGTTATTTTACCCGCAGTAATTGAAACTCCGGAACTGGAATCGATGGATGCAGGGCAACTCCTGAAACCAAAGATTCTCAAAGGAGCCTCTAAAAAAGTTCCGGATATTTTACTCGTCGAGGATAACACAGTCAATCTTCAATTATTGATGGTCTATCTGAGAGATTATTGTAATATTTACTCAGCCCTTGATGGAAAATCGGCCATTGAGATGACCCGGCATCAAAAATTTGATGCCATCCTGATGGATATCAATCTGGGGCCGGGAATGGATGGAATCCAAGCTATGCTCGAGATTCGAAAACAACAGGATTACCGTTTTGTCCCTATTATTGCGGTAACGGGGTATGCTTCCATCGGCGATCGGGATCGTCTGATTGTCAACGGTTTTACCGATTATCTGGCAAAACCGTTCAAGAAGGATGTCGTTATTGAAATGTTTTCAACGCTATTATCCGGAACTCCCGGAAAGTAAATAAATTTCTCCGACCAAATCACGCTAACTGGTAGTTTCAGAAAAAGCAGAAGAATGATTGCTCGACTTGAGGTAGCGTGAAAATGAATTACATAAGACTTACAATTAATTTAATGGTGAATAATGTTAAAGGTGTATAATTTTAATTCGACTATGTTTGCCCTGATCATTAATAACAACGCTGTAAAGACCCGGGGGATACATTTCAGTATTTAACAGGAATTGGAAGGAGGTTTTGCCAGAGTGTTGGAAATATAATTTTCCGTTCATGCCGAAAATCCTGATCTCTAACTCCTGGGTTTTCTCATTACCGTTATCATAAAATATCGATGTTTGATCCGTAAACGGATTGGGGTAATTAAAAAACGTATTTTTCGTAGTTGCGTTTGTTTGAGATT
>Ga0247841_10010196_pt1 | contig 12868 bp, 13 predicted proteins | sample LaCruzMarch2015__2_FD_192410 | JGI IMG/M metagenome (GOLD analysis project Ga0247841, IMG submission 192410) | Freshwater microbial communities from meromictic Lake La Cruz, Castile-La Mancha, Spain - LaCruzMarch2015_18m | ecosystem: Environmental > Aquatic > Freshwater > Lake | place: Spain... | reverse complement strand
TGTTTTTACAGGAGTAATTGGAACAAAGTCTGTTTATTGGATACCATTAGGTTCATAAATGAGATAACATGATTAAAATTATTTTAGCAATAGCAATCTTAATGTTTCCGTATCCAAAGTCTCCTCGCGAGATTGAAGATGGAGAATTATAATGATAAAATTAAGTACTAAAACTTTGATAACCAACATAGTGTATAAGACAATCGAGATCTGGAAATCAAAACTTCCGGAAAAAAGTTTGGATAGCTATGAGAATTGGAAAGAGGACATTGTGGATGGTATTTGTTCTCTATTACAGAAACGAAATATAAACGTCGATGAAGCAATAATTATAGAAGAAGAAAATCAGAGTAAGGAGTAAACGTGAACGATACTAACTACGAAGTCTATAGAGGAGATACATTTGCTGAACAATTAGTTTTTACTGAAACGGATGCCAACGGCGTAGTAACTCCGACTGATATAACCGGATGGACTATTTTCTTTACAATAAAGAAGAATAAGAGTGATACTGATGCTAATGCTACAATTAAAGTAACATTAGCAGATTCTGACCTTCCGAGTCCGGAATTAGGAATAGCAACAGTCGTTGTGACCGCAGCACAGTTGGATGCTTTAATTGGAATGTATTATTATGATTTTCAAATGAAGACAGTGGATGGCAAAGTATACACAATATTAGAAGGTACAATTACGTTTATTGCTGATATTACTAGAAGGATTGTAGAATAATGAAAGTTTCGATTATCATTACAACTTCGAACCATTGCGAAGACTATCTAAAACCATGTTTAGAGAGTATTAATAAAAATACAGATTTAACTAATGTCGAAATTATTGTGGTTGCAAACGGCTGTCGAGATAATACTGGCGAATACCTGGCGAAAAATGGATTTATTTATGGATATGGTTCTCCACTAGACCAAAAGACTAAAGAAGTTTGGTTCGACGAATCTATCGGGTATACTAAAGCTTGCAATGCTGGGATTAAATTAAGTAGAGGAGAGTATATTTTATTACTTAATGATGATACTGTAATATTAGATAAGAGCTGGTTAGATATACTTTTAAAGCCATTTGCTGAAGTATATAATTGTGGTATTACCGGCCCGGTTAAATTTGATTGGGATTGCGGCGGAGTTAAACGAACCGCTATTGGATTTTGGTGCGCAATGATCCGGAGAAGTCTTTTAGAAGAATTAGCAATATATGAAGAGATCGAGGATACTAATGCGGTTATGTAAAATAGGGCATAAAGATTATTGTAAATGCTGGGTATGTAAAGCAATTCGTGGTGAAACTAAGGGTACTAAAAAACCACTTATGCATAAAGAAGATTGTATATGCTGTATGTGTAAAGGAAAAAGAAAAGAACCCCATAAGATTGATTGTACATGTGGCAGTTGCCGAAATAGTAGAGGCGATCATCCTGAACACAAACCTGATTGTATTTGTTCATTTTGTAAAGCTATGCGACATGAATTAATCGGCGAAAATAACAATTTTTTTGGTAAAAAACATTCAGTTGATACTAGAAAGAAAATGTCAGATATTAAATTATTATCTGAAATAAGAGGTGAAAAACATCCGAATTGGCAAGGCGGTAAATCATTTGAACCATATCCGTTGGGTTGGTCAAAAACATATAAAGAACAGATTAGATTTAGAGATAATTATACTTGTCAAATATGCGGTTGTTCGGAAACTGAATGTACTAGAAAATTACATGTTCATCATATTGATTATAATAAAATGAATATTAACCATGAAAATTTAATATCACTTTGTATTAGTTGTCATATGAAAACTAATTATAATAGAAAATACTGGGTAGAATATTTTACGCCGAAATCCATAAAAGAATTGGAAAAGAAATGAAAAAACAATTAAACACTGCCCAATATAATAATTTACCAGAAGAAGAGAAGAAGAAATTTGCTAAATTTTATCTAGACCCGTGCTTCAATCCCGGAATGGGAGAAGATGGTGATTTCTCAATTAAAGCCGAAATGGCAGGATATAGACTAGTTCAAGTTCCAGTAGATATGACTCAGGAATTCGGTACTGGGATTTCAAATCAGACTTTTCCTATATATCATAAAGGAAATGGAACATTCGGGTTTAACGATGCATTAAAGAATGAAATAATAGATAGAAATAAGAAGATATTAGAAGAAAGATATGGATTACGAAAAATAAATGATCGACTACAAAATATATACAATATTTGCTTGAATCATGAGTGTGATATAAACAAATTATTCCCAGTATTGAAGAAATATACGGAAGAATGTAATCATGTTACTGAATTCGGGGTTCGGGGGGTATTTTCAACATATGCATTCTTATCTGGTAAGCCTAAGAAAATGATTTCATACGACATAGTTACTTCTTCAAATATATATGAAGCAATAGAGGTAGCAAAGGAAAATAGTATAGATTTTAAATTTATAGAACAAGATGTATTAACTGCTGATATTGAAGAAACTGATCTTTTATTTATTGATACACTGCATACTTATGAACAATTATCTCAAGAATTGAAACTCCATTCAGATAAAGTTCGTAAATATATACTGATGCATGATACTTCTACTTGGGCAAAAGCGGACGAGGTTTTAACTGATAATCCTAAACGTGGATTATTTACCGCAATAGAGGAATTTTTATCGGCCAACAAAGAATGGTCGATTAAAGATAGGATAACTATATCTAATGGATTAACAATATTGGAAAGGACGGAACAATGATTAAGTATTCGATAATTGTACCAACGATGAATAATTGTGAAAACTATTTAAAACCGTGTTTGGAAGCGGTATTTAAATATACAGATCTTAGTGATAAAGAGATTATTGTAGTTGCTAATGGGTGTACAGACGGTACACGGCAGTATGTATCTTCATTAGGTGATAAGATAAAGCTTATTTGGATGAAAGATTCTGCTGGTCAGATTATACCGGTTAATGAAGGAGTAAAGGCTGCTCTAGGAGAATATGTTGTGTTATTAGATAACGATTCTCATTTATTAGAACAGCCAGTAAATAAATGGATTGAGATATTATCCGCTCCATTTTCAGATTCTAAAACTGGGATGAGTGGTGTATTTGTAACTGAATATCCCTATTTAGGTAAAGCGATTCATAGTGGTTGCTCTATGTATAGAAAAGAAGTTTGGGAAAAAGTCGGCGGTGGGGATGAAGCATTCGGTTTTGGCTATTTATATGATACAGACTTAAGTTTAAGGATAAAAGAAGCCGGATTTAATATTGTTGGGGTAGGAACGGATAATACATTCCCACTATACCATCCCGGTAGTCCAGTTACTTCAGAAAGAAAACAAGAAGACGTTGCTCTAATTAGGAAAAACCGGAATTTACTTTATGAGAGACATGGAAAGAAGCCTAGATATTCAATTATAGTACCAACTTATAATCATTTAGAAGATTGCCTTATGCCGTGCTTGAACAGTATAGTTCAACATACTAATTTAGAAGATGTTGAGGTAATAGTTGTAGCGAATGGGTGTAAGGACAAGACTGCTGAATTCGTAGATAGTTTAGGCCATCCATTTAAGTTGGTCTGGTTCGATGACGGATTAGGGTTCACTAAAGCGACTAATGAAGGAATTAAACTGGCGTTTGGCGAATATATTATTCTTTTAAACAATGATACTATCCTTTTAGAAAAGGGGCTGCTTAAGAATACGTGGATAGATATGATGGTATCTCCATTTTTAAAGGATGATAAAGTAGGAATTACTGGCCCATTAGAATTATATGATAGATATGCTGATGCTAAGGTTATGATATTTTTCTGTGTCATGATTAGAAAAAAATTATTTGATGAGATCGGTTTGCTTGACGAATCTTATAGCCCAGGTGGCGGAGAGGATATTGATTTCTGTGTTAAAGCTCAGCAAGTCGGTTATAAAGAAGTTGTAGTGCCGGATAATGATTTGACATTTACTTTTACTAATGAGGGTCGATTCCCTATTTATCATTTAGGTGAAGGAACATTCAGCGAAAAAGAGTGGCCGGAATATGGAAGGAAAATCATTAAGGATAATGGATTGAAAAATATGATTAGATACAATAAACATATTAAACTTAATGTTGGTTCTGGCGGTGTTGAAGTTCCGGGATATATTAGTGTCGATAAGTACGATACCCGCGCGAATATTCTTATGGATGTTTTTGATTTAGAATTATCTGAAAATTCGGTAGAAGAAATATTAGCGAGTCATTTGTTTGAGCACGTAAATCCGTATAATTCAGTAGATTTATTGAAAAAATGGTTAAAAGTTTTGAAGCCAGGTGGCAAGTTAATTATGGAAATGCCGAATATAGAAGAGCTCTGTAAATTATTTGTTACTTCAGATAAATCAACTCGGTATGGGATTTTAAATTGTATCTATGGTACAGTTAATACTAAAGAAGATGGAAAACCGAGTGAAATTACTTCACCACATCTTTGGGGGTGGTACCCTGAGATGTTGTTTGAACATCTGGTTTGGGCCGGGTATACTGAAATTGCAATGGGGGCAGAACAAATACCACATCCATTTAAAAATTTCAGGGTAGAAGCAGTAAAACCATTAGTATTTCGGGATTATATTGACGAGTTTATTTATACTAATACTCTTCCTGGTGATAGCGTTTTAGATTTAGGTTGTGGTGATAAAAGCAGGACTAAACTATTAACTCGGAACAATAAAGTTGTTTCAGTTGACGCCTGGGAAAAGACCAAGCCTGATATTCTTTTGGACGTAGAGAAGTCTAATTTACCATTTGCTGAAAATTCTTTTGATGTTGTTTTGTTAATTGATTTTGTTGAACATTTAGATAAAGAAATCGGTAAGAAAGTTATAGATCAAGCAATTAAAATTGCAAAGAAGAAAGTAATATTACTTACACCTAATTTCTGGACTGATAATATGGAAAATGTAAATAATCCAGATCTTTGGTGTTATCATAATGAATTTGATAAGCACAAGAGTGAATGGAAAGCTGAAGATTTTACTGGGTGGGAAGTAATAGCGCATAATAAACTTCTTGCTGATAAGTTTATATTTCGAGTTTGGAATAAGAAATGACTAAATTAAATCTCGGATGTGGCAACATGTTATTAGATGGTTTTGTAAACTGTGATAAGTATGATACAAAGGCCGATGTCATTTGTGATGTCAAAGCTTTACCATTCCCAGATGCCTCGGTCGAAGAAATATATGCGAGTCACATACTAGAACATTTTGACTTTAAAGAAGCGTTCGGTGTGCTATTAGAGTGGAAGAGGGTACTTGAAGATGGTGGACGGCTAACAGTTGAAACACCAGATCTCTTTGGAACATGTAAGGCATTCGTGGATGGGCCAGAAGAAATTAGAATTAAATTGTATGGACATCTATTCGCGACACCTTGGGTTGATGGACAAATACATAAGTTTCTCTATACTGAAACTCAATTAGGTTGGACTTTAAGTCAATTAGGATTTAAGGATATTAAAAGAGTACCAGCTTTAAGATATTCAGATTGCATAGACCAGAATTTAGGTATGGAGTGTATAAAATGAGCTACGGTTATATTTATAAAACAACAAATTTAAAAAATAATAAAATTTATATTGGTAAAAAGAAAGGGCAGTTTACTTCTAAATACTATGGTAGTGGTTTATATATTAAAAGGTCTCTTAATAAAGAAGGTAAAAATAATTTTAAGCTTGAATTAATTGTCTATGCAGATAGTAAAAATAAATTAGGAATATTAGAGAAAAATTATATTACAGAATATAGAAAATTATTAGGAAATGATAAATTATATAATTTATCCGATGGTGGTGATGGTGGTGATTTAAAAAGATTTCACAAAGAAAATTGTGGGTGTTGCTTTTGTAAGGCTAAAAGAAAAGAATGGGTGTACAACCATAAATTAGGATGCAAATGTTGTAGTTGTAAATCAAAACGTGGTGAGTCATCTGGGCGTAATAACCCAATGTTTGGTAAAAAACAAACTCATAAAATTACATGTCAATGTTTTTATTGTAAATCAAAACGTGGAGAATACTCAGGTAAAAATCATCCTATGTTTGGGGTTAGTAGATTTGGTAAAGATAATCCAAATTATCGACATGGTAAATACTTAAATATAAGTAATAAGGAAAGAATTAACAATGTTTGACATTACCTCTGTAGTTAGCACTAAAGGAAGATATTTTGATAGTTTACCGTCTGCTCTTATTTCGGTTGCAATGCAGACAGTTACTCCTAAACATCTTATAATATTTGATGACAATGATACACCTATAGATTTACGAACTAATTCTTTATATCAAAATATTTTTAGTATGCTATCAGGAAAAGGAATTAGTTGGGAAGTAGTGTATGGACAGAAAAAAGGTCAAGTTGCCAATCATCAAAAATCAATTGAAATGTGTAAAACTGAGTTCATTCATAGATTCGATGATGATAATGTTCTTGAATCTAATGTATTAGAGAAGCTATTAAGTAATGTAACATCAGAGGTAGGTGCAGTCGGCGGGTTAGTATTAGACCCCAAGATGACTATGCCTTTAACTAAATTAGCTTCTAATAAGATTGAAGACATCTATTTAGGTTTAAATATCCAATGGTCTAAAGGAACTAAGAATCTTGATGGAAGTCTTTTACCCGCACAAGTTGTACATCATTTGTACAGTACATTTGTTTTTAGAAAAGAAGCCGCTAAACAAATTGGTGGTTATTGTATGGAACTTTCTCCTAAAGGTCACAGGGAGGAAACTATTTTGACATATTCTATGCATCGAGCAGGTTGGAAGATTTTATTTGACCCAAATGTTATAACTTGGCATTTAAGAAATGCTACTGGGGGTATACGTTAATGAAATTGCATGGGTATATTTATAAAACGACTAATTTATTAAATAATAAAGCCTATATTGGGCAACACAGAGGAGAATTCAATCCTAACTATTATGGTAGTGGCATTATTATTAGGCGAGCAATAGAAAAAGATGGTAAACAAAACTTCAAAATAGAAGTTCTTGCATGGAGTCTTTCTGATGAACAACAAAATATATTAGAAAAGAAATTTATTGCCGATTGTAGAAATATTTTAGGTAAAGAAAATGTCTATAATATATCTGAAGGCGGAGATGGTAAATTTTGGGAAGTTCCACCTATGCTTGGAAAGCATCATTCAAAAGAAAGTATAGAGAAAATAAGACAATCAAATACTGGGTTGAAACGAACAAAAGAAACTTGTGAACGAATAGGTAGGGCTCAATTAGGAAGAGGAAAATCTGAAGGAGAGAAAGAAAAAAGAAGAAATACATTAAAGGCTAATGGTTATAAATGTTCTGAAGAAACTAAAGAACGAATTAGACAAACTAAAATTGGGGATAAAAATCCTGCCAAACGATTAGATGTACGCAAAAAATTAAGTTTATCTCACATCGGTTATATAATGCCAGAAGAACAGAAAAGAAAAATTGCTATTTCAATGAAGAAAACACTTGATATGAAACGACGAGGATTAAATGCCCGACTTCAGTAAGATGACAGATTTAGAGATGTTTCAACACGATGAGAAGATATTTTCTAGCAAATTACAGGAATGGGGAGTACAGTTTAAGAATACTAAGTTGATAGTACTCGATAATGGGCTCGGTGATCATTTGATTTTCAAAAAACTATTGCCTGAAATAAAGCAGAAATATGAGAGAGTGATAATCGCTAGTTGTTATAATGAGGTATTTGAAGGCGAAGATGTACAGTTAATTAGTATAGCGCATGCGAAATCAATGATGAATATCGATGATTATAATGTATACAAAAAAGCAATTGATACTGGGCATACTGGACAATTAATTGATGTGTACAGAAAGTTGTATTTATGACAAAATTAATTATTAGCCCATATAGTAGAGCGCTTCGAAATGGCAAAATGAATCCGAAGAATATTCCTGACGAGTATTGGACAGCAATAGTATCAGGATTAAAGTCTAAAGACGTTTATATTTGTCAAATCGGCGTTCATGGAGAAAAGAAAATAGAAGGCGTTGATGAATTTATTATTAATCAGTCATTAAAAGAATTGAAGAAGTTATTAGATGAATGTAGTATATGGATTTCAATTGATAATTTTTTCCAACATTTCGCTTGGTTCTATGGAAAACCTGGTGTTGTGATATTCGGACAATCGGATCCTTTGATTTTTGGGCATCCTGAAAATATAAATTTATTAAAAGATCGAAATTATTTAAGAAAAGGTATTACACAATACCAGACGTGGGAAGAGGTGTCCAGGAATGATGATGCTTTTATTTCGCCAGAAGAAGTTATAAAAACCGTTATGAATAAACTATGATTGGAATATATTGTTTAAGAAATATTGAAGATGGAAAAGTTTATATTGGTAGTTCTATCAATATTGAAAGAAGAAAACGCGGCCATTTAAGTTATTTAAGGAGTAATAATCATAGTAATGCACATCTTCAATTGGCTTTTAATAGTTATGGTATAAATAGTTTTGAATTTTCAATTTTAGAAAATGTTGATGTTACTGAATTGATAGCAAGAGAACAATATTGGATTGATTATTTTAACTCTTCAAATAGAGAATTCGGTTATAATATATGTCCGAGAGCAGATCATCATACGGTAAGTAATGAAACAAAAAGGAAAATAAGTTTAAGTAGTATGGGAAAGATTATGTCGGAAGAAAGTAATAAAAAACATAGTATTACAAATAAACTTTTAGGTATTAAATTACCTTCCAGAAAAGGGGTAAAAGTTTCCGATGTTACAAAATTAAAATGTAGTAATTCTAGAAAATTATTTTTAAAAAATAATCCAGCATTTAAAGTATACTCACATAAAGGTTTACAGCGAACTGAAGCAACCAAATTAAAAATGAGTATTGCGGCTAAAAACCGAAAAAAGAATGTTTTATAGAACCGAATGTTATTATAGATACTATCTTAAGGAGAAATTCAAATGTCAATTAACATAACGGTACCAAGTACACCTCCAATTAATGTTAATCTGACTCCTGGTTTTATCGGGCAATCAGGTTATAGTGGAAAATCAGGTTATTCAGGTTATTCAGGTTATTCAGGTTATAGTGGCACTTCTGGGTATTCAGGAAAAAGTGGTTATAGTGGTATATCAGGATTTAGTGGCTTTGTTCCTGGTGGATCTGGTTATTCTGGACTCTCTGGTTATTCTGGTATTTCTGGGTATTCTGGAATCTCTGGTTATTCAGGAGTAGGGACATCCGGATATAGTGGAAAATCCGGGTATTCTGGTATTTCTGGGTATTCTGGTATTTCTGGGTATTCTGGTAAATCAGGATATTCAGGAATAAGTGGCTTTTCAGGATATTCGGGTAAATCAGGATATTCAGGCATATCTGGATATTCCGGCATATCTGGTTATTCCGGTAAGTCAGGATACTCTGGCATTTCTGGTATTAGTGGATATTCTGGTAAATCAGGATATTCAGGAATAAGTGGTCTTTCAGGATATTCCGGTAAATCTGGGTATTCTGGTGTTTCTGGTCTTAGTGGGTATTCTGGTAAGTCAGGATATTCCGGTATTAGTGGATATTCAGGTATTTCTGGTTATTCTGGAATATCTGGTTATTCTGGAATATCCGGTTATTCTGGAATATCTGGTTATTCTGGAATTTCAGGTCATTCAGGTATTGAAGGATATTTAGTAAAGAATGGTTCTTTTAGTTCTGATACATCAAATTGGGCTTCTGGCGGTGGACCACTTGCTTCTGTTGCTGGTGGGGTTGATGGTGGAAATTGTTTACGCATCACTACTAATGGTGGAGTAGATTATGCTTGGCAAGCTATCCCAACTGTAATAGGTGAATACTACCAGATAAGTATATATGCAAAGAATGGAACATGGGGTGAGATTAGAGTTTATGTAGGTGCTCAGGGTGGCATAGATAATTGGAATTTACAGGAAACACCTGCTGATTGGACACTATACGAAACTACTTTTAAGGCTACTCTTAGTTTGACTTATATTAATCTTCTTGTTGGTGGAAGTGCTGGTGATACTGCTTTCTATGATGAAGTATTTGTTTTCCCAGTTGGTCGTTCAGGTTATTCAGGTATGTCTGGATATAGTGGAGTAAGTGGGTATTCCGGAAAAAGTGGTTACAGTGGAGTAAGTGGATACTCAGGAGATGCTAATACAATAGATATAACTTGGAAAGATCCTATAGATGATATTCAGAGTACTCCACCAGTTTTACCAACTGATTGTGATAGATATATAATTGATCCACCGGGAGTTGGAGCTTGGTTGGGTCATGACAATGATATAGCTGAATGGGATGAACCTTCAGGTCTTTGGGTATTTGGAACTCCTACAGAAGGATGGGCTTGTTTAAATTATACTGATAGTGCAATATATGTATTTAATAGTGTTGAGTGGGTGAAAGGATTTGATTCTCCTACTTCTGGATATAGTGGTTACTCCGGTGGATCAGGGTATAGTGGAGCACAATTTGTAGGTTCTTCAGGGTATAGTGGAATCTCTGGATTTTCAGGGTATTCAGGTATATCAGGATATAGTGGCATAAGTGGGTATAGTGGAGTTTCTGGTTACTCTGGAATCTCTGGATATTCAGGAATCTCCGGTTATTCAGGTTACTCAGGAATTTCTGGTTACTCAGGTATTTCTGGTTACTCGGGTATTTCAGGTTACTCTGGTATTTCAGGTTACTCTGGAATTTCAGGTTACAGTGGTATAAGTGGTTACTCTGGAATAAGTGGATACTCCGGTAAATCAGGGTATTCAGGAATTACAGGTGGTTACACGGTTTTATTTAAATTTAATTCTGATACGACCCCACCTCCTGGGGATACTTATATAAAATATAATGCCGCTCTTCCATTAAATACAACTGAAGTGTATGTATCCGAGTCAGATAGGAATTTGGAAACTATTACTCCTATTTTAAATACTTTAGAACAAGGTGATCAAGTAAAGATATTTGATGAGGGAGATGAGATTAAGTTTAACATATTCGTTGTTAATGCGATATTAGATGCAGGTGCATTCTATGTTTTATTTGTTACTTTTGTTACTGGTGAAAATGCTATTTCAAATGATGCAAGAATAGGTTTTAGTATCGCATATATAGGAGCTTCAGGATATTCTGGTATAAGTGGATATTCAGGATACTCTGGAATCTCCGGTTATTCAGGTTATTCTGGAATTTCCGGTTACTCAGGAATCTCTGGTTATTCTGGAATCTCCGGTTACTCAGGATATTCTGGAATCTCAGGAATTTCTGGTTATTCAGGTTATTCTGGAATTTCAGGTTATTCTGGGTACTCAGGAATTTCTGGTATTTCCGGGTATTCGAGTATATCAGGGTATTCAGGTATCTCTGGTTATTCGGGAATTTCTGGATTTTCAGGTTATTCTGGTATTTCAGGATATTCTGGTTATTCAGGTATTTCAGGGTATAGTGGCTATTCTGGTATTTCAGGTTACTCGGGAATCTCAGGTTTTTCTGGATATTCTAGTTTTTCAGGTTATTCTGGAATTTCAGGTTATTCTGGGTACTCAGGAATTTCTGGTATTTCCGGGTATTCGAGTATATCAGGGTATTCAGGTATCTCTGGTTATTCGGGAATTTCTGGATTTTCAGGTTATTCTGGAATCTCTGGTTATTCAGGAGTAGGGACATCCGGATATAGCGGAAAATCAGGATATAGTGGGGTAAGCGGGCTTGGATATGTTTGGAAAGGGCAATGGTTAACCGCTACTTCTTATGTTTTAAATGACGGGGTATATAATAAAGGTAATTCATATACCTGCAAATTAACTCATTTATCTGGAGACAATGACGATGAACCAGGAATAGGAGCAAATTGGACTACTTATTGGGATTTAATGACTGCTTCTGGATACTCAGGTATCTCAGGATATTCAGGTTATTCTGGAATTTCAGGTTACAGCGGAATAAGCGGTTATAGCGGAATTTCAGCCGGAGACGAAACGGTCAAGAACGCAATAGACGACGCTGCGGCCGGTTATCTTGCTGAAAAGTTAGCCGTGCTTTATCCTTCGCTTTATCAGCGTGATCAGAAGTGGGTACTTAAGACAGCCTATAGCACAGCCGCTAATAGGTATATTATCTTAACACCGAATAAACTTTCAGTAGACATAAACGGTACAGTCTACTTCTTGACCGCTCAAGCAGAGGTTGATTTATCATTAGAGGCTTCGTGGGACACCATAGCAGGTACAGATTATAGAACAGCGGCCAACAGAGCGGGCAAAGATTTTTACATTTACGCCTGCGTGCCAGGGTCCGGTTCAGCTCCTACGATTAAGGTATCCGCTAACTCAACCACGCCATCAGGCTACTCAGCCTCAACAAGCCGCAAGATTGGCGGTTTCCACGGATTATGTGTGGCCGTAGGAACCATAAGCGGTCATACCTTGACCGATTTTGTTGCCGGCGATGTTCTACCTGCTTCGATTTGGGATCTAAATTTCAAGCCTAAATTCGCATCCCCGGAAGGCATGGTTTATATCGAAGGTATTAGCAAGTGGGTAGATATCTACCTTGCTTCCGGCACCGGCTCAAGCACAGCCTCAGTCTATGCCGCCACGATTACCGACACCCGCGATTGGAATGATTTTGTAGATGACGGTGGTGCAGTTAAAAAGAGAATGCTCGATGATGGTGAATTTCAAGTTATAGCAACAAGCTCAAATGAAGCAACCAATATTTACGGCTCAGGAGATCCGGTAACAGCCGGCGGACATATAGATACAGCCTCAAGGCGTATGATTTCAAATATAGGCGTAGAAGACGCCTGCGGTGCTCTCTGG
>Ga0247841_10010195_pt1 | contig 12868 bp, 10 predicted proteins | sample LaCruzMarch2015__2_FD_192410 | JGI IMG/M metagenome (GOLD analysis project Ga0247841, IMG submission 192410) | Freshwater microbial communities from meromictic Lake La Cruz, Castile-La Mancha, Spain - LaCruzMarch2015_18m | ecosystem: Environmental > Aquatic > Freshwater > Lake | place: Spain... | reverse complement strand
TGTATCAACCCAAGACCTGCCGCTGAAAGTACACAGTAATGCCGGGCAACTAGTGGTTGTGTGTAATTGTATGGAGACTTCACCGGATGTCCCGCGTGTTGCGGGATTGCCGTCATTCCGGCGATCCTAAGCTTGCCCCGTTGAAAAACGGGCCGGAATCCAGGAGACTACCAGGCCCCGGCTTTCGCCGAGGCGATCCCGCGTCTCGCGGGACAAGCTGGCAATGGCTTCCTTTTACTTCGGATTTATCACCTTCCCTCCTTTAGCTGCCCATCCGCGCGGACGGCAATATGGAGGAATTGTATGTCACGAATTCCATATCTTGTGGAACGATTTCCCTGGAGTGAACCGGTATTGCTGCTCAACGGGACTGGAAGGAGGGTCTGGCTGGATTCAGCGCGCATGAAAATGTCATGAGGGCCTCTGCACGCGGATCAAAAAGAAAAGGCCGGATGCTGCATCGGCATCCGGCCTGAGTTTCACACGGCATGCCCTGCGGGCTGCCGCCTTCCTCTTGTCCGTGTGCGGCCCTGGTTTGCAATGGGCACGCATCACCGGAACGAGGAAGTTCCTCGGTGCATGCTTGGTTCTCTTGCGTCGCCGGTTCACATTGCGCCTCCTTTCGACCTCTTCCATCTGATAGGTCCATTTCCACGTGGTCGGGCAGTTCGGTTCAGCAATCGAAGGGCCGAGAAGCGGGCCTCGGCCCCCCTGCCACATTATTCTTTCGGTTTGATCTTTTCCGCCATCGCGGACAGGTGTTTTGCCAGGAACGATCTAGCTTCAGTGGACGATTTCGACGCGACATCGTCCAGTACCTTGATTGTGTCCTTGAGCTTGGTTTTCGCCTCTTCGCTGAGCGGCTCCAGCCTCTTAGCAAGGGCGTCCTTGCCCTTTCCAAATTCTTCAAGGGCCTCGCCCAGCAGCGCTCGCGGTCCGGAAGACCAGCCGGACATCCCGCCGGCAGGCTTCCAGTCGGTTACAGGTTTGAATTTTTTCTTCCACAGTTCCGAACCTGTCTGCTTTTCACTCATATCGTCCCGCCTCCTTCATCCTCACAATAGTTGGCTTTTCAATGTTGCCGTTTTCCTACATAATCGGACATTCCAGACCTTCGGAAGTTTCACCGAGAGGCGCTGTCAGCTCACGGGAGTCTTCCGGCAGGACAAAGTTGTACGGGGGCCACGGACCGCTTAACATGATCTTGTCGGGTTCTTGCGGCCCCATCCCGGCAAAGGCTTCGCGAAATCGGGCCAGGCAGTCCCTGGGAACGAGAAAATACAAGGACACCAGCCCCGGTTCAGAAATGTCGCTCTTGAATTTCGTGAACATCCCGTGAAATACAGCGCAGAATCTTGCTGTTCTTGCAGCGTTGGCCTGCTCTTCCAACGATTCTATCGAATAATGCGACGCTCTGGCTTCCAAATAGGCTTTTCCCGAACAAGCTCCGCCGGGAGAGGATGACCTTTCATCGGCTGGACGCGTTCCCGCAGGCTCGTGAGCATGATTCAGGAGTACGCGTATGCCCATTTCATCGCAGCCCTCCAGTTCCTGAAGAAGCTCTCCGTAACGCCGACTCTTTTTTCTCAGGACATTTTCGATCTCGGCCTTTTCACATAGGATCGTGCCGAAACGAAACGGGATGACAGTGAAACGGCGGTGGAACGATTCGATCACTCTATGGTACGCGATGGCCGCGGACATGTGCGCGGAGGGGTCAATACAGTCGATCTCCGAGACCGCGGCACAAAGGCCATCGGCCTCGACAAATCGAACAGGACTTCCATCGACGGCCGAAGGGACCTCGCCGGGGCCCTCGCTCTGTCTGCGAAAGATGCAGTACAGAAGGTATTTCATGGACTGGGCTCCATGTCCAGCGTCGGCGAGAAGCTGTAAGGAGGCCATGGACCGGTCAGATCGAACAACAGGCCGGACGTCTCATTCTCTGTATTCGACCTCTGAACGAGCTCCTTGAAGGTCTCGGTATCTTGGCGTTCCACGAAGAAAGCCCAGTTGACCACAATTTCGCTGTCGCTGCCCTCCAACGACGGAAAACGGACCTCCCGTTTCCTGCATTCCGCGGATACTCCGCTCAGTTCGTCAAAAACCGTCTTCAAAATGCGTTTGAGCCAGACACTCATTTCCTTGTCCACTTCCGAGCGAATCTGGCGCTCCTTGAAGTAGCGCACCCCGGGAGACATCGCAGCAAGCTCATCCGAGCGGGATGCCAGCTTCATGGAGAAGAGACGTTCCTTTACCCGGGCCTTGGAGATCGAACCCTTTATTCCCCATTCCTCTCTGTCCGCGGCTTGATCGAGAAAGGTCTTTATCTGAACCAGGTTGTGTTTCAAAAGCTGCGTCAGGCTTGGGACAGAAGAAAAAAGGGTCCCGAATCGTGCGGGAATCACCGGAGAGTATTGCATTATCTCCTCAATAACCTGCCCGTGACGAAGGGCCTTTGGTCCGACCCATGACAGCTCCTGCATGCGGGCTTCCGCGGATGGACCGGAGAACTCATCCATGGGAACTTCGCATAGTATGGCTGCGACGCCCTCATACTCTTCTGCGGACAAAGGCTGATCGTCACTCAACCCTGCCATGTGAAGTTCCGGCAAGAGGTCTGCACGCGCGAGACAGAACAAGTAAAACGCGCGTTCCATACTCATTCTCCCATTTCGTCGAGCGCGGCATCCATGTCTATGCGGGTCACAAGTATCTGAACATCGTCGTCCGGGGCCTTTGCGAGCTTGGCGACCGCCCGTCTGACTGCCATGAGGGCAGCTCTGTTACAAGCCGAGGCTATGTCGGCGCCACTGAATCCCTCGGTTCGCGCTGCCAGAGACTCCGGCTCTATACCTGTCTCAAGGGGTTTGTTTCGGAGATGGACGCGAAATATCTCGGTCCGGTCACTGTCATCGGGAATCGGGACCTCAATGATCTCGTCGAATCTGCCCGGCCTCAACACGGCAGGGTCAAGCATGTCCAACCGATTCGTGGCGCCCAGGACGAGCACTCCCTTCAGCTCCTCCACACCATCGAATTCGGCAAGGAACTGGCTCAGTACTCGCTCAGACACGTGGGAATCGGACCCGCCGCCGCCTCGGGTCGGCACAAGAGCATCGATCTCGTCGAAAAAAACTATACAAGGCGAGGCCTGTCGAGCCTTGCGAAAGACATCCCGGACAGCCTGCTCGGACTCACCCACATACTTTGAGAGGAGCGCCGGACCTTTTACCGAGATGAAGTTCACTTTGCTCTCAGTGGCGATAGCTTTGGCCAGTAGAGTTTTTCCGCACCCCGGTGGGCCGGCGACCAGTATCCCTTTAGGCGGTTTTGTTCCGGCTTGCTCGAAAAGGTGAGGGTATTGCAGCGGCCACTCGACGGATTCGATGAGCCTGGCTTTAAGGGTCTCGTGCCCTCCGATATCCTCCCAGTGGACATCCGGCACCTCGACGAAAACCTCCCGTATAGCCGAGGGTTCGACATCCTTCAAGGCGGTCAGGAAATCGCTCATACGCACTTCGAGTTTGGCGAGATCTTCGTACGGGATGGCTGCCGCGGCGAAGTCAATGTCCGGCATGATCCGCCGCAAGCTGATCATTGCCGCTTCCCTGCACAAGGCCTCCAGATCTGCGCCGACAAAGCCGTGGGTGATCTCCGCCAAATGGTTCATATCGACCGATTCGGCGAGCGGCATGCCTCGGCTATGAATCTCCAGTATGTCAAGGCGGCCGTTCTTATCCGGGATAGGGATGGCGATCTCCCGGTCGAAACGTCCAGGGCGCCGCAGGGCCGGATCAAGCGCGTTGGGAATATTGGTTGCTGCAATCACGATGACGTGCTGACGCTTGTTCAGTCCGTCCATGAGGGCCAGCAACTGTGCCACTACTCGCTTCTCAACGTCACCCACGACCTTTTCCCGCTGCGGAGCGATGGCATCAATTTCGTCCAGAAAGACGATGCTGGGGCCCTTTTGAGCTGCTTCGGCGAAGATCTTTCGCAGGTGGGCTTCGCTCTCACCGTAAAACTTATGTACCACCTCGGGGCCGCTGACGGAAAAGAAGGTGGCCTCCGTTTCATTGGCGATGGCTCGGGCTATAAGGGTCTTTCCGCACCCGGGAGGCCCGTGCAGGAGCACCCCTTTAGGCGCATCAATACCGAGGCGTTCGAAGACTTCAGGGTACCGCAGGGGCAGTTCTATCATTTCCCGTATGCGGTTAAGTTGCGGCTTCAGACCCCCAATTTCTTCGTAAGAAAGTGTCCTGGGCCTATCCGCGCCTTCCGGTTTGCCGATGACAAGCTCCGTGGTGGGGTTTACCAGCACCGCGGACTTGGGCGTGGTGCTCTCGACCTTGAAATCAGCGGACCGACTGCCGAACAAGGTGGCCCTTATGCGGTCGCCTTCAAGAATCGGCAGGCCGTCGAGAAGACTGCCTATGTACTTCAAATCCCTCTCGGAGGGGGTCACATTCACAGGGGCAAGGACCACCCGATCTGCCGGTCTGCATAGGACCCTTTTGACCGTGACGGTCTCATCCAGGCCAGCCTTGGCATTTTGTCTTGAAATCCCGTCCAGTTGAATTCGAGACTGGCCTCTCAGTTCCTTGTAAGCGGGCATGGCCTTGCATACTGTGGTCCTTTTTCCCGCAATCTCGACTATATCGCCGATGGCCGCGCCCACCTTTTCCAAGTCTTCGGGCCCCATTCGAGCATACGCCCGCCCCATGTCCTTGCTGAGAGCTTCGGTCACCTTGAGCTTGATTGTCGGCCCGTTTGTCTTTGACATGTGCTTCTCCGAGGTCACTTAAGACATTTTATCTCCAACATTCCATTGTTGCAGGTCATGGCTATCCGTTCCATAGGGACAGCCGCGGGCAGGAGAACTTCCTTTCGATATTTCTTTTCGCCCTTTTCCGCCCGGATGGTCAACACATCGTCTTTTACCTCAAGTTTCACGTCATCGGAACCGATTCCCGGCATTTCGGCCACAATCAAGATGTGCCCTTCTTCTTCAAAGACATCCACCATTGGTTCCCGGACCTCCTGGACGACAGTCTGTCCGGACTTTCTGTCCCGTTTGATGTTGCCGAAAGGTTCCACTTTTACCTTGTCTTTGTCTTCTCCCAGCCCAACCCTGACGTTGAAGCCGTACACGCCCTTGATTTGCTTGGAACCCCCGATGTCCGAAATCTCACCCGTTTCCCGCAGTTCCTTGCCTTTGTCGGCTAATTCGCCCAGTTTCTCCACGAGTTCCACCAGGCCTCCCAAGAACCCTCCTAAGCCTTCCCCGGACTTGTCGTCTTTTGGCTTTTCTTTACTTTTCTTGGTCATGGCTGTCCTCCGGAAAAATCTTGATGCAGTACTGTTTTATCTTTGTGTGCATCGTCTTGTAATCGACCCGAAGCAGGCGGGCCGCTTCGGCCTTGTTCCCCCGCGTCTTTCGCAATGCCTGGGTAAGGACTCGGCATTCTACTTCACCTGTGCTTTGCCGCACTATATCTTTCAGAGACAGTCCATCCCACCCCACGTCCTGCGGTTTGGGAAAGACCGCAGTCTCGATTTCCCACGCAGGGTCTTCTATGAAGAGATGTTCAGGCTGGACTCCTTGGTTGGCCTGCAAGACCGCTCTTCGAATAGTTGACCTGAGCTGGCGCACATTGCCCGGCCAGGAGTACCCGATTAACACCTCCATAGCCGCATCCGAAAAGCCTTCAACCTTCTTGTTCAATTCCAGATTGGTTGTCCCGAGGAATCGATTGGCCAGATGTACAATGTCCTCCCGGCGCTCTTTCAGAGGCGGAATGAAAATGGTAAACTCACTCAAACGGTAATACAGGTCACGACTGAACGAGCCTTGAGTGGAACGAAGCAGAAGGTCCTGATTGCTCGCCACGAGCAGGCGGACATCGACGGTTAAAGGATCCATGCCTCCGACGCGAAAGAATGACCGTTCTTGAATGGCTCGTAGCAGCTTTACCTGACAGTTTAGAGGCATGTTACAAATTTCGTCCAGGAGCAAAGTCCCACGCTGGGCCATCTCGAACTTCCCGGGCCGCCGCTGCACTGCCCCGGTAAAGGCCCCTCTTTCATGGCCGAATAGCTCGCTCTCAAAAAGGGACTCAGGAACGGCGCCGCAATCGAGCGGGACCAAATGTGCGTCGGCCCTGGAACTGGACTGATGAATTGCCCGGGACACCAATTCTTTTCCTGTTCCCGTTTCTCCTTGAATGATCACGGTGAAGTCGGATTGAGCCACGAGATTTACATCCGAGATAATTTTGGCGACTGAATCGCTTGGCCCCATTATCTCCGCAAGGTTCAAGGCCGACGAATCCTTGCCGCTGCCCGATGCCGACCGTTTCTTGCGAGCGGGCGGTCTGTTGGCAATAAGGTGTTTGAGTTTCTGGATCAACTCCGAGTTGTCGATCGGCTTGCTCAGATAGTCGTCGGCCCCTTCCTTGATGGCGTGGACAGCTCCGTGCACACCCCCGAAGCCGGTCATCATTATGACAGGAAGATGTGCAGCCAGTTTCTTGGACCGCTTCAGGACTTCAAATCCATCAAGGCCGGGCATTCGGACATCAAGCAACATGGCGTCGGGCATGCCTCGCCTGATCATCTCTATGGCTGCCTCTCCGCTGTGAGCGACCATCGGATCGAAGCCTTCGCTCTTCAGGACAATGAACAGGATCTGGCAAAAGTCCTTTTCATCATCGACGATGAGGACTCTACCCGGGTTCACCACCATTGACGTTTCCTCCGTCCGTCTTCTCTCTTCTCTGCCCCCCAATCACTCAGTTACACGATGGGACCGAACGCGCTTCGATTCCGGCTCAGGCTCTCCATACTGCTGCGTGTTGAATCCGAGCCTTTTGTCCCTGCCCGAACCCCTCGCCGGGGGCGGGTAATCTGTACGGCGCGACCAGTGGTCGCCCTTCTCCGCCTGACCTCGCCCTTGATGGGTGGGGAAAGGGGAGGGTGAGATCGGTTTAATTTCAATGCGCGGCGGCACAGCCTGGGATAAAGTTGGTTCCCCCATAGGTAGGCCGCAAAGCCGGCCCGACAAGGCTGAACCATTACCTGCCCCCGCTCTGTGGGCTGCCCTGGGGCCGAGTCAAGGGGTATACCACGCGGATATCCTTGTCCAACCATTGCTCCGGAGAGTGGAGCATGCCCAGAAAAATTATCCCGGTCTCTTCCGGACAGAGCGTTTCGTTGATTCGATGCGCGATGAATTGGTCCCTCCGGTTCAGCAACGAATTGCTAAGGGACTTGGCTGCCTGGTCTTCCCCGCCAGGTTCTCCGGAAGCAAAACGTTTCTTGGCCAACTCATATTCTTCCAAGAGAAGTTCCGGGGATTCCGTGCCCATCAGTATTGCGCCTTTACCGACCAGACGTAGCACTAGGGCGTGATTCCGGCTCCCCGTTCCGGCGAGTTCGGCCACAATGTCGGCTTCTCGGTCCGAGACGGGCAGACCGTCCTGATAGATCCGGACCCGGTCAAAGGCCAAGTCCAGCTTGTTGATGGCCTGTTCAACCTCGGTCCAGAATCTTTCAATGAGGTCCTGTTTGCGTTTCCAGCCCAACCTGCCTATGCGCTTCAAAGAGGCTTTCCTGACCGATTCGCCGAGGGCCCCCATATCTGCCTGACTGTGGACGATAGGGAAATAAATCAATGTCTTCGTTTGAGTCTGCTCTCGAAGGAGTTGAACCATTTTGGTCCTTTGCGTTCACCGGTCGAACCACTATGGAAAGGATTCCATATTTCCAAACACCAAGTATGGAATATATTCCATAGATCATCGCAGTGTTATTTGTCAAGTCTCGGCTGCCGGACCAGCCCCGGACCAATGGCCTCCGAAGCTGTGATAGCTGCACTCTCAAAGAAGGATAGACATTGACCGTATTTTTGGTGTCTCGACCCCCTTTTCGGCCGTCAATCTTAGCAACTGCTTCAAGCAGGCCAAGCGACCCTGCCGGCCACTCCCGGGTTCTCGCACTTGACGGCTGCGCAAGATACCGAACCATGTTTGCCTGACAGCCGTGACCAATAACAACAGAGACGAGCAATTTCAATGCCACATCGACACGATCCCGGTAGGGAACGGGTGGCAGCCTGTCGGATCCCCCTTCTTCCAGCCTACCCTGCAGGACTGTATGCGCGCCTGAACGTAACTCCTCCGTTACGCGGGGCAATCAGTAATTTAGGTCATTGCCGTCATTCCAGCGGAACCTGGAATCCGGACCATCCCGTGAACGGCGGGACTGGACCCCGGCGTCTGCTCCGCACCCCGATCCAGAGTTCGCCGGAGCATTGGCACAGGCTGGGAATAGCTTCGTTTCGGGCGTTAAGCCGTTGTCTCCGGCCATAACTAAATCGTTACTCCTGAACTGCCGATCTCTGTTGCGCAAATCCTGCTTCTCAGGTATATTATTTGCATCAGCAAGCCAATTGAGCATCGTCCGAGATAAGAATGCCACACATCGCTTGCCGCGTTACTTACGGGCTAAATGAAACAGGGGGGTCCGGGCCACCGGTCGGAGTGGTCCATCGCACATATTGAGAGCAATCGTCTCCGCAGAGAATCGGGATCGGGGAAGGTATGGTCGGAGAATGAAAAAAATACTCATTGTCGACGATCGAGTGGAAGTCCAGGAACTTCTGGCAGCTACCTTCAGGAGACAGGATTATCGGGTGCTCAAGGCGGGAAGTGGCCGAGAAGCGGTGGACACTGCGATTCAGCATAAACCTGATCTTGTGGTGATGGATCTGATCATGCCGGGAGATCTTGACGGAATAGAGGCCACCCGGGTGCTCAAAGGAGATCCCAGGACCAGCTCCTGCAAAGTCATGATCGTGACCGGAAAGCAGGGCGCCCGGGCCCTAAAAGAGGGGACCGAGGCCGGCGCTGACGCGTTCTTTTTCAAACCTTTCAGCCCGCTGGAACTGCTCAGAAAAGTGGAAGAAATCCTTGGCTGAGGATCCCTCGGGAGGCGGGATTTGAAGAAAAGCAAACCGGAAACGGATGACACAACAGAAGATAAGGCCCTTGGTCTAGCGCAGTACCTGAAATATGCCGCGGACCTTGCCGAGCTGTACGAGAGCGAACTGGCCAAGCGCAAGGCCCTGGAGGCGGCCAACAAAGAGCTTCAGCGCGAAATTGCTAAGCGCCGGAAGCTTGAGATCGAGCTTATCGAAAGCGAGAAGAAGTTTCGGTCTCTATTTGAAGATTCCCGCGACCCAATCGTCATGACGAACCGTTCCGGCCGCCTGGTTCACGCCAACGACGCCTTCATGGAACTGCTGGGCTATACGGACGAAGAGATAATAGGGGAGAGTATGCTCAAAATCTATGCAGACCCCACACTCCTCGGCGCGTTTCGGCACGAGGTCGAGGCGAAGGGTTCCCTGAAAGATTTCGAGATACAGTTACTCAAAAAAGACGGCACGATAGTCGATTGCTTGATCACCGCAAGTCTCCGCTTCAGTGAGAGTGGGCGTATTTTAGGCTATCAGGGGATTATACGGGACATAACCGAAAAGAAACGAGCGGAACAGCTTCGTCAGCAGGCCAAGAGGGTGGAGGCTCTGAGCCGTTTGGCCGGAAACATCGCGCACCAGATCAGGAACCCTCTGGCCATATCCTCTTCAGCGGCTCAGCTACTAATGACGCATGAGCTTCATCCGGTAATCAGGGTGGAGTGCGCCGGTAAGATAGTGTCAGGCGTCAGGCGTGCCGCGCTGATTATCGAGAACCTGCTTGCTTATGTCCGACCGATCCGCAAATCCGAGATGACACCAGTGGGGGTCGATTCTTTGGTCCACGAGGCATTGGGCCTGGTTGCGCACGAAGCGGCCAACCAACATGTTGAAATTAGCTTCGCCTCCGACAACGAGGGCTTGTCTGTCAAGGGGAACGCCCAGCTGCTCATCCAGGCGCTGGTCAATTTGTTGACGATCTCTTTATCGTCTCTGCAGGACGGAGGGGTCGCGAAGATCTTCGCGACTAGAAACGGTCCGGATGCCTTCGTCACGATTTCAGATACGGGTCAAGGCTTGAAAAACCGGAACATTGACCATGTCCTTGATCCCTTCTTTTCGGATACCGCGAGGGTTACCGACCTGGAGCTGGGTTTGGCGGTGAGCCATGCAATCCTCGCCCAACACGCGGGGCGCATCAATGTGAGAAGCGTTGCGGGGCAAGGTACTACCTTTGAGGTTGCCTTGCCGGCTTTGCAAAAGGGGCAAACCTGAATCCGCGTCGGTTGCTGGAAATGAAATCCATGGGGGGCTGAAGAGAAAGCGCAAAAGGACCTGCACATGAAAGAATCCACTGGGATGGATCGCAGCTCCCTCGATCTGTCGGAAGACAGGTATCGAGAAAGTTTGTTAGGCCATAGACCTCAATTCCTGATCGGATTCGGCGCTCTGGCAGCAGCGATGATCATCGTCGGCCCTTTGCCCATTGTCTTTGCGACCCCATTCACCGGTTACGATCATTTATACGGGGTTGGCCTGCTCGCTATAAGCGCCGCGGCGCTGGTTTTCAGCGGTCTCGCCCGGCAGCGCAGGACCGAGGAAAGAATAAGCCGAGACCTACAGCGGCTAAACACAATCCTGGCCGCGTCCCCGGTAGGCTTGTCCGTTGTCAGGAACAGGATCTTGGAATGGTCCAACGACGCATCGAATGATATGTTCGGATATCAGCACGAACACGAGTTCTTGGGCCGGTCGGCAGAAATTTTCTACCCATCGGACGATGAATTCAGGCGTGTAGGAAAAGCTCTCTACGAAGACTTGGGTGACGGGAGGATCGCACACTCGGATGGAAAGTTCAAACGGAGGGATGGAACGGTTTTCGATGCCCATTTGGCAGTGAGAGCTTTGGACCCATCTGACCCGAGCAAGGGGATAGTTGCCGCGTTATTTGACATATCGGACATGAAACGGACCGAGGAGGCTTTGCTGGAAAGCGAAGAAAAATACCGGCTGCTGTTTTCAAACGAACAGGACGCCATTTTGCTGGCCGAAGCCGAATCATTAAAATTTCTCGATGCGAATGCATCTTTTGAGCGGCTCTACGGGTACACCAGGGACGACTTGCTGTCCATGAAGATGGTGGAAATAAGTGCAACCGCTAGGAAATCGGACCTTACTCATCAGGTCGAGGCGGAACCGGGGGCCGGCGCAGCATTGCGCTGGCACAGGAAGAAGGACGGGACCATATTCCCAGTCGAGATGTCTTCTGCTCAGTTCAATTGGAAGGGGAAGCCGGTAGTTTGTTCAATTATACGGGACGCCACAGAGCGCTATCGCGCGGAAGAAGACCTCTGGCTTCTGGCCACCGCTGTCGAGCAGTCCGGGGAAGCAATAGTCGTTACCGATGGACAGGGAGAGATCAAGTACGTGAATCCGGCCTTCGAGAGGAACACCGGCTATGCCCGGCAGGAAGTGATCGGCCGAAACCCGAGGTTTCTAAAAAGCGGTCAACAGGACCAGGCCTTTTACGAGAATTTGTGGAAGACCATTACCGGAGGAGCGACCTGGACAGGTCGATTTATCAATAAAAGGAAGGATGGCAGCTTTTTTCATGAGGACGCGACAATCTCCCCGGTTCGGGACTCGGAAGGCGTTGTCAACGGTTTTGTCGGGGTAAAGCGCGACGTCACCGAACAGATCAACCTTAACAGGCAGCTTCAGCAGGCGCAGAAGATGGAGTCCATCGGGACCCTCGCCAGTGGCATAGCTCATGATTTCAACAACGTTCTGACGGTCATTCTCGGATTCTCAGAGCTGCTTCTTGCCGATATGAGCCCGGAGGACAAAGATTATGGAGACCTCCGCACAATAGTTCAAACAGCCCGAAACGGAGCGGACCTGGTCAAGCGGATTATGACATTCTGTCGAAATGTCGAGACCTTGCTGGAACCCACCGATCTGAACGATGAGCTGAGAAATATTCACGCACTGCTCGAACGAACTCTGCCCAAAATGATTTCCACGGAACTCTCGCTTGCTGATGACCTGATGACGATTCATGCCGATTCGAGTCAACTGGAGCAAATCATTCTCAACCTGGCGATCAACGCGAGAGACGCTATGCCCCGAGGTGGCACACTTGCCATCGCAACTCGAAACGTCACCCTGGACCGTCAGTGCTGCCAATCCCGTCTAGGGGTCGAACCGGGGGATTATATTTTGCTCACGGTGTCGGACACGGGACATGGTATGGAACCGACAGTTGTGGAACATATTTTCGAGCCCTTCTTCACGACAAAGAATCCGGGAGATGGTACCGGCCTCGGACTCGCCATGGTCTTTGGAATAGTCAAAAATCACGGTGGGCATATTACGTGCTATAGCACACCGGGAATCGGCACCACTTTCAAGATATGCTTTCCTGTCATGGCGGGTGAACAAGACGACAACACGTCCGTGAGCGGAGAAGTGCCCGTCTTTGGAACCGAAACCATCCTTTTCGTCGACGACGAGGCGCCTGTTAGAAACCTGGGGGAAAAGGCCCTGACGCGGTCCGGATACAAGGTGCTCCTGGCGGCCGACGGCGAGGAAGCTATGAATATCTACTACGAGTGGCGGAACGAAATATCCCTCGTGGTCTTGGATCTCCTCATGCCCAAGATGGGAGGGAAGGAGTGCTTGCATGAACTTCTCTACATTGATCCACAAGCCAGGGTCCTAATTGCCAGCGGGTTCTCCCAGACCGAACATGCCAAAAGGGTGATTGGCGAAGGGGCCAAGGGCTTCATTGACAAGCCGTATCAAATAAAACAGCTTCTCCGAAAGATACGCGAGATTCTGGATGAGCGCTGATGCGTATGAGCGGTCTACCTCTTTCAAACGGCAGGG
>Ga0247841_10010194_pt1 | contig 12869 bp, 13 predicted proteins | sample LaCruzMarch2015__2_FD_192410 | JGI IMG/M metagenome (GOLD analysis project Ga0247841, IMG submission 192410) | Freshwater microbial communities from meromictic Lake La Cruz, Castile-La Mancha, Spain - LaCruzMarch2015_18m | ecosystem: Environmental > Aquatic > Freshwater > Lake | place: Spain... | reverse complement strand
CTGCCCTGGTCAATAACTCTTGAGGCAAGCTTTACTGACCCTTTAAAATCCATTTGCATGTATTTTATATAAGCTAAACTTATGCAGGCAGGAGGAAATTTTGAATCAATCCCTAAAACTTCATTTAATAACTGCTCGGCGATGTCAGACTTATGCTGCCGGCGCAAAGATTCAGCTAAGCCCCATTTTGCCCAATACATATTCTTATCTTCTATTATTATCTTCTTAAAGATATCCTCTGCCTGACTATCCTGATGAAGATTAAGGTAAACTAAACCTAGGACATATTGACTACTCTCTGATTCATGACTTTCTTTAACTAAAGCTAGCGCATCATTTAGGTTCAGGGAATCTGCTTTAACATGGAGCCCCCTCCACTCCAAAGCAAAACTATCCCCACAAGTAAATAAAATCAACACCAGGCTGAGTATTATTATTTTCTTCACTTTCTCTCCCTAAACTAAAATACTCTTTTATATTTACACTAAATAATATTTTAGTACACTTTCAATAATTTTACAAATTTAATATTCATTTTGACTTAAGTTTTTTTGGATGTAAAATACTTACATGCATATAAATTTAGCTAAATCAGCAGGATTTTGTTTTGGAGTAAAAAGGGCTTTGGATATTGCTTACGAAACTGCTTCCACGGGGAAAAATATTTTAATGCTTGGAGATATCGTCCATAACGAAGAGGTAGTAAAAGAGATCGAAAAATTAGGAATTAAGAAGATAAACCGTCTTAAACCGCAAAAAGATAAATTACTTCTCATACGCGCGCATGGCGCTTCCAAGAAAATATTTTTTAAAGCCCGAGACTTAGGGTATAAAATTATTGACGCAACCTGCCCTATGGTCAAAGAAATTCACAGAATAGCAAGTATGATGGAAAAAAAAGGATACAAAATTATAGTAATTGGTGATAGAAAACACGATGAAGTTCAGGGAATTATCGGCCAATTAAAACAAAAAGCTAAAATTATTGAAAATATAGACAATATTCACTTGGCTAAGTTTAAAAATTGTAAAAAAGCCTGCGTAATTGTCCAATCCACACAGAATTTTGAAACCGTAACAGATATCGTCTCCACCTTAAGAAAGCATATCCCGGATCTAAAATTTTTTAATACAATTTGTAAACCAACCAGAACAAAGCAGGCTGAGATAAACTGTATGCCTTTAGAAAATGATATTATGATAATTATTGGCTCAAGAAATAGCGCAAATACTAAACGACTTTTTGAAATATCTAAGAAATTAAACCCAAGAACTTACTGGGTAAACTCAAAGGAAGAATTAAGGCCGATTTGGTTTAAAGGTATACAAAGCTTAGGAATCACTGCCGGTGCCTCTACCCCTGTAAAATCTATACAAGAAATAACCAAACATATCAAAAAAATTACCCATAATCTTGTTAAGAATTAGCTAAAACTAAAAAAAACGCCGGGTAAAGAATACCCGGCGCTTTTAATAACTTTTAGAAATCTTGCTATTTAGCTATCTTTAGCCATTCACAAATTTTATCTACAGTTAACTCCTTAAAATAAGTTATTTCTTTATCCGAAATCCTGGCCATACCTCTGCCAACAGCATGATAATTAAGAGTATCTACAACTACCCCCTTGGAATCAATAAGATCGCAAGTAAATATTAGCTTTGCAGGATAAGAAACAGCTCCCACCCAAAACGGAACAGCTTTGTTACCTTTTGCAATTTCAATCATTTTAACTTCAAGGGTATAATTGGCTAACAGCTTGTTAGGAACAACCTCATATTTCTTACTGCCTTTAATTCTGCCCATTAATTCACTATAGATATCCTCGGCTACAACCTGAGAAAGCATTCTACCGGCAGTATAGTCTTGAACCGGGCTAACATATATTTTCCCGGAAACATTTACCTTTGTTTCAACTTTCTTCATTGCCCTATCCTTCTTACATTGCTTAACTTGTTTGCAAGAACTCGAGCAACCAAATAAACCTAAAGTTAGAATCAAAATAATAAATGTCAGTTTTTTGACCATCTACACTCCCTCTTTTTAAGAACCCTTGACTATCTTTTCTGCTTCTCGCCAATCGTCCATAGCCGTGCCAGCAGGCTTACCTTTTTTCTCCCAGATTGTCTTTGCCAATTCTTTTATTCTTTTTTCTGTTTCAAGCCTGTTCTCTTCTACTAGACGATTATACATCCAGGCTATTGCAAAGCCTAAGATACTGGCATAAACAAATCCCCAAATAGCACCAATAATGCTCCCCAAAATTGTAGGATTATAGCCTAAATATACCTGGGCCATCATTTTTCCCCAGGTATTACCCCAAAAATACAAAGTATCTACAACTCCGAGTAAGAAGCTTAAAATACCCCAGACAAGACCAAGAGCAAAACCAAAAGCCTTAACATCCAGTTTTACCATCTTTCACCCTCCTCCATAGTTAATGGACACCGGCCGATCCAGTAAGGCCGGGTGTATAACAATTAACGGAACCAAAACCATCCGATAGGTTCGGGTGTAACGCAATCAACAACCACCCTATTAACTCCCATACACCTTATATTCCGATAAGCGCTTAATCCGCTTAAGCATATTTGGATGAGTACTTAATAATTCCAGTAATCTATCCCCAAGGTTTAAACGCACATTTTTGTTTTGCAACAATTCTAATTCTGCAGAATCAATTGTCCCGCTTTTATTTAAATCAAGCTGGGACAATTCTTTTATTTCTCTTCTTGCCTGAGAAGGATCATTGGCAAAAAAAGCCTTCAATCCTTCAGTTTCTTTCAGGGCCTCTGGACTCATACGTGCCGAACCATAAACTAACTTGTAGAGACTTGAGGCTAAAGCCGAAGGCTTATTTCCTAAAGATACCGAACCTTTATCAGCAAAATATTCACGGATACGCGATGCATAAAGTACCAGAAGATTAGTAATAAAGTAAAATAAGAAAGCGGCTAAACCGATTAATGCCGTATTACCGCTACGTTCATTGCGTCTTCGACCATAGAATAAAAACTGCCAGGCGATTCTGTACATTATCATCGGGATAACTGACAAAAACGTGATAAAAAGCACGTCTCTATTCTTAAGATGGGTTAATTCATGCCCAAGAACAGCTTTTAATTCTTCATCTGAAAGAAGATTCATAATTCCTTGGGTGACGCAGACCCTTCCATCTTTTATGCTCCTGCCAAAAGCAAAAGCATTAGGGATTTCAATCCCAGCAATACCAATTTTAGGAACAGGTATATTGGCTCTTTGGGCAAGACTCTCAACCATCTGGTAAAGCCTAGGGTTATCTTCTCTTTTAATGTAACGCACATGCATGGTCCATTCTACAATCTTCGGACCTAACATATACTGAATAAACATTATAATTAAAGAAAGTATAAGATAAAAATAGAAACCGCTTACATGCAAAAACTGCGTACCAATAATAACCAAAAGCGCATAAATAAAACCAAAAAGCAGCGTAACCAATAACCACATCCTTAGTTGTAAAGCCAACATAACTTAAATCCTCCCCTTCTTTAGCCTATTTTTCTACCCTAGCTTTAATTATAAGTTTAATAATCGGATTGTCAAGCCTATCTGTATTTACATAGATAAACTGCTCAACCGGCCCATTGTATCCTCGAGGATTAAATCTAACTTCAATACCCGTACTTTCTCCCGGTAATAGGCTATTCTTATCAATTGAAGAAACTGTACAACCGCAGGACGTATCCGTACGGTTAATATTTAAGGTTTTAGCAGTATCGTTAATAATCTTAAAGACGTGGCTGACTATCTTATCCTGCTTAATCTTGCCGAAATTCCAGATATAATGTTTATCGGAATTCCTGTTTTCTATGCCTTGATTATGAATAAAATCCTCATTACCCTTAAACAGGCATCCCGATGACATTAAAACAAGAAAAACTAAAATAATCAGAATATATTTACGCATTAAGCCCTTAAGATTAAAAATAAACCTAAACTGAAAAACATAAAAGCCATAAGTATCTTAATTCTTAAAATATTCCTATTTAGAAAAACCGAGAACTGCCCGGAAGTAACGCCAAACAAAGCCAAAAGAAATATAAGGAATAAAGGCAAAATAAACATAATATTATAAATTATTAAATAGCCAAACGACTTTAATCTAAACGCCTCGGTTCTAAACATAAAAGCTAGAGTTGGCAAATAGAGTTGACCGGTGCAAACAGCCTCTAAAATCGAAACTAAAAAACCTGTTATTAAAGCGCTAAACACCAACTTTATCAAACTCAGTCTTATCCCTTGTTTATCATCTATTCTACCCTTTCGGTAATGCAATCCTATTATTGAATGTATCCGGTTCTTTATTACCTTCGGCAATTGCAACAATAAACCTTCGGTTTTATTAGTTTTCTTCAAGATATACAAGTCATATAGAGCTAGAAAACCCAAGATAATGCTTAAAATACCGATTGAGAAATTAAATACCCGAGTAAAGAACCAAAAACCTTTTAAACTATAAAGAAAATTGAATATACCAATACCAATAAGAAAATACGTTAAGAATACTGCTAAAATAAATGTTGCGCCGATAACAACCAAATCTCTTTTTCTATAGCCTTGAAGCGCAAGATAGGAAATAAAGAAAACAATGACTGTAAAAGCGCAAGGATTTATCCCATCGGTTAAACCAGCCGCTACAATAGCCAACAGTTTAATGCTTTTAAAATATGAAAACAGGTCTACTTCGTCAGAACTAGCGGCATCCTGATCGAGGGCAATGGATAGCTTGATAAAATCGCGTAACTTATTTTTAAGATCTGATTTATCTTTTAAGAATTTTGTTCCCATGAAAAACACGGGCACAGTTAAATTAACGTCTTTATCATATTTATCCCTAAGGCTCAATAACAAAGTATAATTCTTAATATCCGCGATATCATAATACTCAATACTAACTTTCCCCTTATATTCTTTTTCTAATGCTGGAAGAATCTCATTCTTGGCTTCAATGCACTTATGGCAGGATAGTGAGTGAAAAACAAGCAATTTCGGAATATCCCTGCCTAGGGCAGCATTTAGGCCAAAGCAGGAAATAATCAGAAAAATTGCGCTTAAGAGTAGTTTCTTTTTGTAAATCATTATATTATAATTTATCACTTTATGATAAGAATTCAATATCTAATTTCACCTTGACACGCCTGGATCTTGATAATATACTAAAAACATGCCATCCGTAAAATTTACTCTCGCAAACCGCATAACTACCCTTTTAATAATCTCTTCACTCATCTTTATAAGTGTCTTTACCCTTATTCAGGTAAATAACCAACTTACCAATATAAATCGCTATAACGCCTATCAGGCTAATTTATCAGGGGCCATCCTAAAGAATAACCTAGAAACAGCAATTAGGCAGGCGCCTAATAACGAAACTATAAAGTTTATTCAAACTACAATAAATGAACTAAAAGAATCTAACCTCATAAAAGAAACTATTATCTACGACCGAGACGGAAAAATTGTTGCCGCTACGGAAACAACCCTAATCGGAGAAAACGTAAGCTATAAAGATATCGGGCATTGGGATATATTAAATACCCAAGAAAGAAATAAATGGTTTAACGCAGAGCTAAACCGGCTAAAAAACACACTTGATATTTATATTACTATTAAATCGGACCCTCAAGGTCCGTTAAGTTATATAGCAAAATCATCATTTTATTTCGCCAATATTCAGGAAGCTCTAACCGCAGTTTATAAGCCTGTAATTATAGCGATAGTTATTATTATACTGGCGAATATTCTTTTTGGGCTAGTTCTATCAAAAACTATACTTGGCCCGATAAAAATATTAAATACTGTTACTAAAATTATCGCCAACGGCGACCTAACTGTGCGCACACACATTCAAACTAATGATGAACTCCAAGAGTTAGGATCTACCTTTAATTATATGACAGAGCAATTAATAAAAATGAAAGAGCGGGCTGAAAATGCCAACCCACTCACAAAACTCCCCGGGAATATTGTAATCCATGAAGAAATCGAAAAAAGAATTCGTAACAACGACCAATTTGTAGTTATCTACTGTGACTTGGATAATTTCAAAGCCTTCAATGATAAATACGGAATTGGTAAAGGTGATGAAGCTATTAAACTTACTGCGGATATATTTAGAGAGGCAGCTAAAAACAATGGAAATATTCATGATTTTGTTGGACACGAAGGAGGAGATGATTTTATCTTGCTTACGACGCCTGACAAAGCCCAAGGAATTGCTGATAATATCACGCAGGAATTCGACAAGCGCATCCGTAGTCTCTACAGCCAGGAAGATATAACTCAAGGCTACATTATTGCCCATGCCAGAGACAATACCATAAAGCAATTTCCGATCATGACCATATCGCTGGCCGGAGTCACAAACTCAACTCGCCAAATATCCAGCTATGCTGAAGTAACAAATATTGCTGCAGAAGTTAAGAAAAAGGCTAAGGCTATTGAAGGAAGCGTATTCGTTATGGATAAAAGGCAGGGGTAGCTACTTATAAAATACTCTTTAGAAAAATTCTAAATAAAGAACCCAGTTGAGGGAAAACTTCTGGGTTTTTTATTAATCCCAGTAAAAGTCCGCTATGCTTTTCAAAATCTCCGTTTTTCTCAATAAAAGATTTTTGTTTCTTTAAGAACTCAAAAAAAAGCCCTATCTCTTTATCGTCTAATTTGCCATACAAATCGCTGGCTTTAATTCCAATTTTTATTTCCGAAAGAAATTCTTTTTTCCAGCGCCAGTCATATTCATTAACCCGGTTTTCTTTTATGCATAAAGCCAATATATCTGCGGCCTTTAAGCCAAAATAGACTCCTCCATATGTCAATGGTTTAAGTTGACAGGCTGCACCCCCGACTAAAACAATATTATCCCTTGCTGTATTGCTACAAATACCTACGCTAACCAACCCTCCGAATTTATCTATGGTTTCCCCGTGGATATTTGATTCTTTTAAGAATGCCTGAATATCCACATAAGGATTGCTAGAAATAGTGCCTATTCGAACGATTCCATCAACTTCCGGCACAATCCAAAAAAAAGAGGACTTTTTTAAGAATACCTCCACAAGATTGTGATATCTGGGCTTGATCTTCATTCTTAACTGAAGCCCCTTAAAATATCTTATTCCGGCATCCTGATTAATAACCTTACGTATTGCAGAATTGGCACCATCAGAACCAACTACTATATCAGCATAAAACTCTCCGCGATTAGTTTCAATAATGTAACCGTGATTTTCTTTTTCTAAACCAACAAATTTATGCTCATGGTATATTTCTAAATCATTACTTAAGCTTTTATCAAATTTCTCGCGATCAACAACATAGGCAACCGCCTTTCGTTTTAAAGCAAAGCTTTTCTCACCAAAATAGATAATAGCTCCATCTATAGTATTAATAATCGAGCTCTTAAGCAAGTGCGGTTTGTCCATCTCCTTAAATAACCTACTTCCGATAAGGCCGGTACAATGAATCGGTTTTCCAACCTCAACATGCTCTTCAACGATTAAAGGGCTAAAACCATAATTTTTTAGTAGTTGCCCCAGATAGCACCCAACTGGACCAGCGCCAACAATAACTATCTTTTTATTCATAATAGATTAAAAAGTTTCTGGACATTTTTGATTTACTGCGATTTCTGTTCAGTAACGCTAATTTCTAATGGATTATACTTAAGAGTTGATTCTATATCGGCAAGAAATTTTTTTGCACTTTTATTTTTAGGATCTGCATCCAAGGAAAGCTGGAATTCTCTATAGGCTTCGTCAAGTCTATTAAGCTGAAACAAAGCTATTCCTAAATTATAATATGCATCGGCATAAGAAGGCTTGATACTAACGGCCTTTTGAAACATTTTCATTGCTGAAGAATAATCTTTCTTTGACCAAAGGATACAACCAAGATTATTGTAAACAAAAACAAAACTCTCATCCATTCTTACAGCCTTATTCAAATAAGTAAGCGCATTATTGAGTTTTCCTTTAAAAGCGTAAGCATACCCTAAATTATAATAAAATTCTGGTCTAGCCACAGAAACCATGCGCTTAGCAATAAACTGCTCCCCTATTTCTATTGCTTTATCTAAATAGCCCGCCTTAATACAGATAAATATAGCATTGGTCAAAGTCAATTCATTGTCTAAGCCTACAATAGCAGCTTCTTTAGCTTTCTGATAGGCTTGATCATTAAAGCCGAGATAGTATAAAGCTACTCCTTCACCTACAATAGATAAAGAATCATTAGGATCTATATGAACTGCCCTATTAAAATCTAATATGGCTTCATTATATTGCTCCTTTAGGATCAATTTATAACCTTTAATTTTAAAATCTCTAGCTATAAGCTTTCTTAAATCTTTTTTTACATAGACAGCTGTAGGGTCTGAACGCGACAGGTTATTCTCAAGAGCAGTAAAGAAATCTAATGCTGAATCTATATCTTTAAGATCAAAATACGATGTGCTACCTGCCCTAATCATTGCTAACTTATAGAATAATTTTAATGCAGTTTTAAAGTCTTTAAGCTCATACATGGAAATTGTTCCAGCTCTATATAATGCTAAAGCGGAAGATTCAAATTGCGGACTTTCAATTGCTAATTGCGCATATTTATCTCTAGCCTGACGATAACGCTTAAGCGCATATAAAACATTAGCAAACTCAAATTTAGCTGATACTGCGAGTTTTAGATCCTGTTTATGTTTACTAACTTCATCAAAGATAGACAAAGCTTTGTCGTAATCTCCCGAATACTCATAGCTAAGACCAAGATTAAATTTTGACTGCCAAGCAATTTTGGCATCAGGCGCATAATTAATAACAAGTAAAAATGCCTCTTGGGCCTTTATAAAGTCATTATTTCTAAAATAAATATTCCCGAGATCATAAGTAAGAGCTTGCCGTAAATTAATATCAGCCGCGGATTGCAACTTAGTTTGAATTTTATTAACTTCGCTAGCAATATTGGCTTCTACTAAAACTTCTTTACTTTTAAAAATCTCAGAATTTAATCTGTCAATAACAAAAAGAACCTTATTCTTGCTTGCCTCTTTTAATTTAATTACATTCTTAATATATAATTGTATTTCACCTTTTTGCTTTAAGGCATTAGGATTACTTAAAATACTATTAGCTACCCCAAGAGAAAGGATAACTTCAGGAGATGCATTTTTCTTAGCTAATTCATTTAAGAGAGGAGCTTTAAGAAAAGGTTTAATCTTATTAAAGTCTTCAACAGTCTGAGCCTGAGCTAATGCATTTAAAGCAAAATTAAGGTTTACTAATGACCGGTCTACAAGATAATAATTATAGAAAATAAAAAATAAGGTTACTGCTAATAGGACAGCAATAACCTTATATATCTTTTTAAATACCTTAATGATTAAAATAAACAAATGACCTGCCTAATTTTTTAAACAAAACTTAACTTAAACCTATTTTTAATTCAATGACTATCTCAATTATTTACAGTAAGAATATTTGCGATGTTATTTTTATTCTACAAGAGTATCCGATTCTCCTCTTTCGTTAGTATCAGGATTTTCATTTGCTTGTTTATTATTTAAATTTTCATCCTTAATTTCATTCTCATCATTTTCTTTTACTTCTTCTTTTGCTTCTTTATCATCAAGAGGATCAACTGATACAGGCCCAGTAAAGCGCATGCTCTTATCAAGCTTATCATCTTTTTTATCCTCAGGATCATAAGCCGAAGCATCTTTAGTAGCTGTATTTGGAGGAACTTTCTTATTGGACTTTTCTGCAGAAAACGATATATCTTTAAGCACAAAAACGATAGAAACAACAGAAATTAAAACTAAAAGTATACGAATTTTTTTAGACATTTTACTACCTCCTCTACTTAAATTATGCCATATAAGAAGATGCCTGTCAAGGAATAGAATTCTAGCCAAAATCAGCCAATACCTTGTTTCTTAATTTATTAGTCAAGGCGCTAATCTTATCCTTACGTATTTCCCATTTACCACAAAAAGTAATTAAAAAAGAAATAACAATTAGGTAAATATCTAACACAAAATTTCGGTTCTTAATATACCAAATATCATACTGAAACTTAAGCTCCCTTGGTGTATCTCTGGGGAGAAGAACCTGCGCTACTCCAGTTAAGCCTGGCCTTACTATTGAACGCTCTTTTGCGCCTTTAAATTCCCAAATACTCAAAGGCCCATTACTAGAGCTATCTATTTCTACTGGTCTAAGTGCCCTTGGGCCAACAAAACTCATATCTCCCTTAGCTATATTCCATAATTGCGGTAACTCATCCATTGCAATAGCTCTTAAGATCTTACCAATTTTTGTCACCCTAGAATCATTCTCAATTAACTGAAGAGGGCCAAATTTCATATCCGCATCAGGGATCATTGAACGAAATTGCATACTATTAAAATTATTACCAAACCTACCCACCCTTTCTTGCTTGTAGAATATCGGTCTACCATCTTGGATCCAAATCAACAAAATAATAAAGCATAATAAAGGCAAGCTTAAAAATAAACATAATAGCGCAAACGAGAAATCAAAAATCCTTTTAATCATATTTTTCTCAATTAAGAATACAATATTTATTCAAATTAAATTTTTCTTATAAACTGCGCGAATTTCGAACAATTCTTCATAACCAATGCTAATAATGGAAACGGTATTGAATGTTTTCTTAAGATTTTGTAATCTTCGCAACTTTTTAAGAAAAGGCAACTCAAATTTCGATTACTTACTCCCCCTAAGCGCATTTTAACTAAAATCTCATCAAGATAAGAAATATTAATTTCTTTATTCAGAAATAACCTCAACATTAAATCATAATCAGAAGCGATTGTAAATACTGGATTGTATAGACCAAGCATTTGATATAACTCTTTTTTCAAGAAAAGTGTTGGATGCGGAGGGATCCACCCAAATTTAAGCTTAGAGATTTTAAAATCTCCTGCGTGCCAATAGCGAATAATTTCTTCCGGATTACTCTTATCTACATAAAGCAAGTCTCCATAGACACCATCTATATAGCCCCTCTTAAAAACATCCGCTACTTTCTCTATAACATAGTTATTGGCGTAAAGATCATCGGCATGTAAAATACCAATTATATCACCAGTTGCTTCGTTGATACCTTTGTTAAGAGCATTATAAAGGCCTTTTTCTTCATGAATAATAATTTTATCTATAACATTTGAATAATTACTCAACACCTCTTTAGTGCCATCATAAGATCCACCATCAATAACTATATGCTCAATATTTTTATATGTTTGAGCTTGGATGCTCTGTATGCATCCTTCAATATAATCTTTATTATTTAGTACTGCTGTAATAATAGAAATCTTCATATTACTTCTCAATTACCCTATCCCTAATGATCTTAGCAGGATTACCTTGATAAATCTTATACGCTTCAGTGTCGTTAGTTAATACAGAACCAACTGTGATAACGCAGTGACTTTTAACATTTACTCCTGGACAAATAATGGACTTTGCTCCAAGCCATGATCCATCTTCAATAATAACCTGACTAACTATTAAATCAAATGTTTCCTTTTTATAATTATGGTTACCGGTAAAAATACAGACCCCTTGAGAGATGCAAACATTATTTCCAATTTTAACCTTAACCAAATTATCAATCCACGATCCTTCTCCTATCCAAGTATTGTTTCCAATTTCCAGAAACCAAGGATACTTGATATTGACATTAACCTTAATAATAACACTCTTCCCTATCCTTGCTCCAAATAAATTAAGTAAAAATAACTTTAAACCTGAAGGAAAAGGGAAAAAGGTTTTAAAAAACACTCTACTAAAAATATACCATAATATGCGTTTTGCAAATCCTCCAGGCACGTAATTATTGTTCGAATATCTACCCAAATCTACCTGCCCCATCATAACCTCCTTATCTTAAAAACTTGCTTATCCATAAAGAGAAACTGCATTCAAAATATTATCTGCGAAATAATTAGGAGTATAGTGCCTAATTTTATCCTCGGATGCTCTACCCATTTCAGCTAACTTCTCAATATCTAGATAATGAATCTTAATCATAAAATCAGCAATTTCATTTATATCAAAAGGATTAAACCCAAAGCCGTTAACTCCACTCTCCAATAATTCGTGTGCAGCACCAGAGGATTTTGTCACTAGAATCGGCAAGCCTGCAGCCATTGCCTCATTAATAACTAGCCCCCACTGCTCAATAGTACTTGGCAAAATAAAACAAGTGGCAAGACCATAGTAAATAGCTAACTCATGTTTATTCTGGGATTTAACAAAATGAATATCACTAATACCAAGCTTCTTAATCTTTTTCCTGAATATTTGTTCCTGCTTTCCTTCTCCGCAAAAAACTAAAGACCATGCATCGCTTAGAACTTTCTTTTTATAAAGCCCATAAGCCGCTATTAACCTTAATAAATTCTTTTTTTTAACAAACCTCGAAACGCAAAGAAAATATTTCTTAGGCAAATTATACTCTAAGCGCAAATTATTTTCATTATTCTTAGCAATTGTGCTATTAACCTTAAAGAATTCATTATCAACAACATCATAACCAAAGAAGATTCTTTTTTCGGGCATCCCTAAGCTAACCAAATAATCTTTATGCTGCTTTCCGCCACATATAGCCCCATTAAGATTACGAATAATTCGTCTCTTTATATACTCTATTAAGAAAAAACGCCTAGAATCATCTTTTTTTGATTCAAAAAAGATAAAACAGCTCTTATTGTTTTCTTTAGCCCATTTTATAATAACACCTAATTCGGGCTTACTATAACCATTTACAAAGATAGAATCTACCTGAAATTCTTTTAGTTTCCTTACTGCCT
>Ga0247841_10010193_pt1 | contig 12870 bp, 5 predicted proteins | sample LaCruzMarch2015__2_FD_192410 | JGI IMG/M metagenome (GOLD analysis project Ga0247841, IMG submission 192410) | Freshwater microbial communities from meromictic Lake La Cruz, Castile-La Mancha, Spain - LaCruzMarch2015_18m | ecosystem: Environmental > Aquatic > Freshwater > Lake | place: Spain... | reverse complement strand
TTGCCTCTTCAAAAGTAAAAACCGTTCCGCTATTTGGCTGCAAGAGCCCTAACTTATCAATCATCTGCTTAAAACGCTTCCGGTCTTCGGCAATATCAATATTTTCAGAGCTGGTGCCGAGAATATTTACTCCTGCCTGACGCAAGGCCACCGCCAAATTAATCGGAGTTTGCCCTCCAAATTGCACAATCACGCCTAAGGGTCTTTCTACTTCAATAATATTCATGATATCTTCAAAGGTCAACGGTTCAAAATAGAGCCGGTCGGAAGTATCATAGTCTGTAGAAACCGTCTCTGGGTTACAATTAACCATGATACTCTCTACCCCTTCTTCTTTAAGCGCATAAGCAGCATGGCAACAACAATAATCAAACTCAATGCCTTGGCCAATTCTATTCGGCCCACCCCCTAAGATTACCACTTTTTTATTCTTGCTTGAGCGAGCTTCATCTTTAGTCTCTTGGGTTGAATAGAAATATGGCTGCTGGGCATTAAATTCTCCGGCACAAGTATCCACTAATTTATACGCGGGTTTTACGCTGCTTTTTTTGCGGAGCTGTTTCACCTTTGCCTCCTTGGTATTTAAAAGAAAGGCGAGCTGGATATCGCTAAACCCATCCGCCTTAGCTTGCGCTAATAATTCCACCGGCATCTTCGGTTCATCCTCTACCAACTCATTTCTATATTGTTTAATTCTATCCTCTAGTTCTACCAGTTGTTGCATCTGCTGCAAAAACCAACGGTCAATACGGCTAAGTGCAAAAATTTCATCCACCGTTAAACCCGCCCTTAATGCATATCTTAAATAAAACAACCTTTCATCATTAGGTATACGAATCTTATCTTTGATCTGCTTAAGTAAAAGCGCGTCCGGATTTTTAAGCAGGCTGTCTGTAATTTTATCTTTACCATCTGCGCCAAAGCCAAAACGTTTAATTTCTATCGAACGCATTCCTTTCTGCAGGGCCTCTTTAAAATTCCTACCAATAGACATTGCTTCTCCTACCGCCTTCATCGAAGTATTTAATACCCTTTCGGCATGAGGAAATTTTTCGAAAGTAAACCGGCAAATTTTAAATACACAGTAATCTATAGTCGGCTCAAAAAATGAGGTCGTTTTCCCGGTAACCTGATTCATTACTTCCGGTAAAGTTAAACCTACAGCTAATTTCGTTGCTACTCGAGCAATCGGGAATCCTGTGGCTTTAGAAGCCAGGGCTGAAGAACGCGAAAGCCTAGGATTAACTTCAATAATCACAATTTTTCCATTCTCCGGGTTTTGACCAAATTGGATATTCGCCCCGCCTCCGGATATACCGATCCTGCGGATAATTTTTTTACAAAGATTAACAAAGTTGGTGTATTCTTCGGGAGTAAGCGTCTGAGCAGGCGCCACCACAATGCTATCTCCGGTATGCACCCCCATCGGATCAATATTTTCCATAGAGGTAATCATAATTACATTATCTGCACAATCGCGCATAACCTCAAATTCAATCTCTTTCCAGCCTAAAACTGATTGCTCCACCAATACCTGATGTACAGGGCTAGTCTCAATTCCCTTGGATAACAGCGTCTCTAACTCTTCTTTATTGTAAGCTATTCCTCCTCCGCTTCCGCCTAAACAATAAGCCGGCCGCAAGATTAAAGGAAAACCGATCTCTAAACCTATTTTTAAACCTTCTTTAACTGATCTGGCAATGCCGCTTTTAGGCACATCCACGCCAATCTCCTGCATGGCTTGCTTAAAAAGATCCCGGTCCTCAGCGCAGGCAATCGCCTCTACCGATGCGCCAATAGATTCTACTTTGTATTTTTTAAGCACCCCTTGTTTCATTAAAAAGAAGGCCAGATTTAATCCCGTTTGCCCGCCAAGAGTAGGTAAGAGCGCATCCGGCCTTTCCTTGGCGATGATCTTGGTTAAAACATCTACATTCAAAGGCTCGATATAAGTCACATCCGCCATTCCCGGATCAGTCATGATAGTTGCCGGATTAGAGTTTACCAAAATTGTAAAATAACCTTCCTCTCTTAAGGCTTTACAGGCCTGGCTACCGGAATAATCAAATTCACATGCCTGCCCAATAACTATTGGCCCGGAACCAATCATTAAAACCTTCTTGAAATCTTTGCGTCTAGGCATCTTTATCTCCCCAATAATTTACTAAATTTTATTAATACTGCATTGACCTGATTGAAACCTGCACTTACGGGATTATAAGCAACGGCAATGATCTTTAATTTCTTGCTTTCAATTTCCTCTATCGTATGATCATTTAAATTGTAGGCAGTAACTTTTATTTCTTTTATTTTACGCAATGAGTTATTATCAATGGCATATTCGTGATTCTGAACAGTAATTTCACCTTTAAAGGTACCCGGCCTGGCAATCGGATAATTTACTCCTCGATGCCCAAACTTTAAGCGAATTAGTTGCGCGCCTAAAGAAGTAGCTAAAACCTGGCATCCTGTGGCCACTCCCAGTATCGGCAGCTTTCCAATCAGCGGTTTGATATTCTGCGCTACTGCTTCTAGACCACAATCATTTTCCGGGCCACTGGATAACACTAAACCTTTGGGTTTAATGGCTAAAATTTGCTTGGTACTAGCATTATACGGAAACACCTTTAGAGAGAAACCTAATGCTTCTAATTGCCTAATTAGGCCCGAGGTTACCCCCAAATCTAACACCGCAATTTTCTTGCCTTTGGCTTTACCTAAAGAATGCAGCTTTTGCACGGATACCTCTGGTAGTAAACTCCTTATCGGTTGCTGCTTAAATTTGTTTATTTTATCCAACAATTTCTTGGAATCAAATTCCAGCGTAGAAATAATTCCAACTAATGGTCCCTTCTCCCGCAAGTGCACAGTCAAGGTACGTGTATCTAGATTATAAATTGCGGATTTTTTATGCGCTTTAAGAAAATCATCCAAACTGGACTTAGCCTGCCAGTTGGAGTAGATCTTACTTTTTTCCTTCATCACCAAACCGCTCACCCAAATTTTTGTTGATTCACTAAATTTAGGAGCACACCCATAATTACCAATTAAAGGATAAGTAAATACCAAAATTTTCTCAGCATTAGCCGGATCCGTGATCATCTCCTGATACCCGACTACCGCGGTATTAATAATTACTTCCCCTAAACACTCTGCGCTGAAGTCACTCTCAGCATTAAAACTTTTACCATCCTCTAAGAATAAGATTGCTTTCATAATTAAATCTCTCCTATCTTCGTTTCAACAACTAATTTTTACTCCACTTTTACTATATTTATACCTTATAAAATGAATTTTTAAACCACTTTACTTGATTTTATGCCGAAATTATAGGTTAAATACCCCACTTTTATAAAATAATCTTTTCACCTATTTTCCTATGTTCTATCTACTAACTATTATCTACTTATTACTGCCCCTGACAGGAGTCGAACCTGTACCATTAGCTCCGGAGGCTAATGCGCTATCCATTGCGCTACAGGGGCAATATCTTTTCAAAATAAATTCAGCTGCTCCTCGTTTTTGGCCACAGGAGATTCTTGGAATACTGAAACCGTACCATATTCGCCATCATAACCGGGTTTTATATTAACTTTACCCTGACGTGCCAACAAAACTCCTTCAGCAACCTTAGGGGCAAGCCCTTTAAGTAGTTCCTCTTTAGTGGCTTTAAGCAAAATTTCAAACTCCGTACTAAATTTGGTCAGGTAGAAATGATAATCCCTTTCGACACTTACCGAAGCTTTACCCAAACCTTTAGCCGAAGCAATAATTTCATCTAAAGGAATTAAATTCTTAAAAGGAATCGCGTTCTGCGGCTTAAAACCTTCAGGCCGGTCAGCTAATTTTTCCACGCGATTAACTACCCCCACTGTCACAGATTTACCGCACTTAGGGCATTTTCCGTTGTGCTGCCTGGTCTCTTGAGGTGACCAACGGATACCACAAAGCCGGTGACCATCAAAATGATATTTACCTTCTTCAGGAAAAAATTCAATCGTATACAAAAATTTGTTCTGATCTTTGTTTTTTAGAACCTGACGAATTGTTGGATAATCTAATTCACAGTTAAAAACGTTTGCTTCCCGGCCGATTTTCTGCGGCGAATGCGCATCACTATTCGAAATTAAGGTAAACCTGTCCAAAGCGCTAAGCCTCCAATTCATTGCCGGATCGCTAGACAATCCGGTCTCTAAGGCAAATATTTTGGATGTTTGTTCTTCAAAACAATCTTCAATTTTATCAAATCCGGACATTGAACCAAAAAGGCTAAACCAGGGTGTCCAAATATGCCCCGGAACAATCATGCAATTCTCATCAATATCAAACACAATCCGCGCCAATTCCGCGGCAGGCAAGCCAATGATCGGCCGGCCGTCGCTGGATAAATTCGCACCCCGGCTTAAAAGGGCATTATTAATCTTGTCAACCGCGGCAAAAGAAGGAGCAAAAATAAGATTATGGATACGGTACCCCTTATCCCCTTTAGAATAAATACTACTGATTTCCGCGGTAAGCATAAAATAAACATCAGCGTATTTAAATAAACCGTTGCCACAATCTTCCAAGGTATGCTTTAATTCCTCCAACCACAAATGATGGGTAAAATCACCGGTACCCATTAAAGTTATACCTTTTAATTTCGCCCACTGCGCTAAATGTTTAACATCCATATCGCGGCTGGTGGCTCGAGAATACTTAGAGTGAATATGAAAATCGGCAATAAATTCCATACCTACCTTTGATAGACTATTCTGCCATTGCAGATTGTGTAATCCACCCACCCCTTTAAGGAGCGGCCCAAAAAGGGAGAGTTCTTGGATTTAGAAATCAAGTTTTGTTTATTTGGCACCCAGGTCTGCTGATCGGAAATTATTACTACATCTGCCAAGCTGCCGGGAGTTAAGTTCCCTCTATCTAGGCCTAGTATCCGCGCAGGATTCAAACAAAACTTCTGGATTAACTCCGGCCAATCCAGGATCTGTTTATTTATTAATTCCGTAATGCTCACGGAAAGTTCAGTTTCCAACCCCACTACTCCAAACTCTGCGCGTTCGAACTCAATATCTTTTTCGTTCTCGGTGTGCGGGGCATGGTCTGAAGCGATAACATCAATTACTCCTTCTTTTAACCCCTGCTTGATTGCCATCAGATCTTCTTTGCTTCTTAAGGGCGGATTCATTTTCATATTTGTATCATACTCTAGAAGTGCGTCTTCGGTAAGCGAAAAATAATGCGGAGCAGTTTCACAGGTTACTTTTATTCCTTTTTTCTTAGCATGTGCAATAACCTCTACTGATTCCCGACAACTTACATGTGCGATATGTACTGCTGCACCGGATTTTTCTCCCAATTCAATATCCCGCTGGATTCGCTTATATTCTGAAGCATTAGATATGCCACGCAATCCCAACCGCGTAGAATTAAAACCTAAATTAATTACTCCTTTTCCGGAAAGTTTTTTATCCTCACAGTGACAAATCACCAAAAGTCCGGCTGGTTTTGCTTGTTTTAATGCCTTCAGCATCAATACATCATTATCCACAGAGCACCCATCATCACTGAGAGCACAAACCCCGATTTTCTTAAGGGCCATGATATCACTAAGCTCTTGGCCCAAACGACCCTTAGTAATCGTGCCGCAAATCTGCACATTAATTTTGGCATTTTTGTTAATTATGCCTTGCAATAATTCCACGCTCTTTGGGCAGTCCATCGCCGGCTGGGTGTTGGGCATAGCTAAAACAGTAGTCACCCCGCCTTTGGCCGCAGCCGCTGTAGCGCTGGCAATGGTTTCTTTATCTTCCCTGCCAGGTTCCCGTAAATGAACATGCATATCGATAAGGCCCGGAGCCACAATTTTATTGTCGGCATTAATTATCATTTCGGCCGGAGTTTGGATATCTTGAGCAACTCTGGATATTTTATTGTCCTGGATAAAAATATCTAAAACGGCATCAATTCTATTGGCCGGATCAATAACCCTGCCATTTTTTATCAATATGCTCATTGTTTTGCTTCCCTTGCCTGGCTGACTAAAAATAAAACCGCCATTCTTACCGCGATACCATTAGTGACTTGCTCTAAAATCACCGAGTTTTTTCCGTCGGCTACGCCGCTAGACATTTCAATTCCCCGGTTTATCGGGCCAGGATGCATCACCACAATATCTTTTTTAGCTTTAGCTAATCTTTCTTCCGTAATGCCAAATTTCTTAAAATAATCCAGCTGTTCAGGAAATGCCGCATCTTCATCTCGCTCAAACTGCATCCTTAAAACATTAACCGCATCAGCATTTTTCAAAACTTCATCAATATCGCTAGAGGTCTTGGCCCCGGTTGTTTCTATACCTGGCGGAAGAAGTATCTCTGGAGAGCATAAAGTAACCTTGGCCCCCAATTTAGTCAGGCCCCAAATATTGGAACGCGCAACCCGGGAATGCGCAATATCACCAACAATCGCCACATTCAAACCTTTAATTTTCCCCAATTTTTCTTTTAAGGTAAAGATGTCCAGCAGGGCCTGAGTAGGATGCTCATGCCAACCGTCTCCGGCATTAACTACACTGATATCTAAAGCACGGGCAAGCATATTTGCTGCGCCTGAACAGTTATGGCGCATAATAATTATGTCTGCTTTAAGCGCCTGGATGTTTTTTCCGGTATCAATTAGGGTTTCGCCCTTTTTAACACTGGAAGTTTCAGTGGCAATGTTAATCACGTCAGCAGAAAGCCTTTTAGCGGCCACCTCAAAAGATACGCGGGTGCGTGTGGATGGTTCATAAAATAAATTGACTGCGGTTTTTCCGCGTAAAGCAGGAACTTTTTTAATTTCACGCGTAGAAACCTCTTTAAAAGATTCTGCGGTGTCTAAAATTAGCTCAATTTCTTCTTGTGTTAAATACTCCAAGCCCAAGAGATCCTTCTTTGTCCAAAACATTATTCCTTCTCCGCAATTAAAACTTCGTCGCTACCATCAGATTCTTGCAAATGTACTTCCACGGATTCTTTTTTAGAAGTTGGAATATTCTTACCTACAAAATCCGCCCGGATGGGCAGTTCACGATGCCCACGATCAACCAAAACTGCTAATTGTATAGATTTAGGCCGGCCAAAATCAATTAAAGCATCTAAAGCCGCCCGGATTGTGCGTCCGGTATAAAGCACATCATCAACCAGGATTAAATTTTTGTCATTAATATCAAAGTCTATTTCAGTTTTACGCACTAACGGCTGGCCAGTAGCTAAAGCTAAATCATCGCGATAAAGCGTAATATCTAAAGCTCCAGTTAAAACATCTATGCCTTCAATCTGCTTGATACATGCCGAAATTCGCTGGGCAATATACACCCCACGATTCCTAATGCCTACTACACATAGTCCCAAACTACCCTTGTTTTTCTCAATAATTTCATGGGCAATCCGCATAATCGCACGATTAATACCTTCTTGATCTAATATTTTAGCTTTTTCTTTCATGGTTTACCTTCTATGGTTAATACCTAGTGGCCGGTACCTTGCTTTATTTGAAGCGCAAGTACGCCGCTTCTGCGGCGTGTGTCACCTGCTGTGACATACACCCGGCTTTAAAGGAGGTAACCGGTGTGCCGCTTTCTGCGGCAAAAAAATACCCCTGGCTTTGTTTGCCAAGGGTTCATATTTTGCAACTCTATTTTATTCATTTTATTTACCTTGCCAGCTTCACAGAGCCGGACTTAAAGGTTCATTCTACTGGGTGAATTATAACATAAGCTGCCTCTTTGTCAAGTTAAAAAGGGACATAATATTATTAAACTCTACTGACTTTTATTAACTATCAATTACAGTAGGAAGGTTTAAACCTTCCTACTGTTAGAAATCTAATCTACTAAAAAGCAAAGGAGAACAAATAAAAAGGGGCGTTAATTTTAGGAACCTTCTTATTGGCTGATAAACCTTTTAGGAAGGTTAGCGCCCCTTTTATTGACCTATCAAAATCGGCTCCTTAGCTAAAACCCCTATCTTTAGAAGAGCCAACTGTAACTCATTAGCCGGCTTGTCTGATTCTAATAATATCAATACCTGCTTTAATGCCGAGTCGGTCACAAAACAACGCTCCTCTTCAATCCTTAAGATATCCGCAATACAACTTAAAGCCTTATCTATTCTGGCCTGACAATCTTGGGATTGGCAAGACAAAGCCAAATATTCTCTTATACGTTCAATTGACGGAATTATCCCGCCATTAAGCATATTCTCAATCTCGCTCCACTCTTTATCTAACTTAGTATTAGTAATAAAAGAGTAACCTTGAGGAATAACTGGTCTAACGCCAGTTATATTCATGGGCTGCGTCACAATCGGCAAGCCACGAAAATCGATACCACCTTTTGTATTTTTACCGGCCGTTCCGGAGGTTGGAGTGGGGGCAGATGCGGGCGTGGCGGGCTGGACGGCAGGAGAAGAAGAGACAACCGGCGGTAATTTTGATGTCCTAAGTAAATCAATAGTTGCACATACTAGACTACCATTAACATCAGAATAACCCGGAACACTAAGCAACCAAATCTTGCCATCTTCACCTCTAATGGTCTTATTTTTACGAAACTTACGCCCTTGCGTATAAATAACTACTTCTTCAGAATCCGCAAAAATACGGGCATATGCTTTTCCCTTACCTGTGCTCTTAGGGTCCTGTATAACGCCCCCGCCTGAATTAACCTCAAGGTAACTCTTATCAAAAACATTAAAACCATTTCCTTTGTCCATAACGCTAAAATATATTTCCCCGTGTTTTTCATCTATACGGACAATTAAAACACCATCGCCTTTGACATGTTGTTCAATGTTCTCTATTAATAAACCGAGGACATTAATAAATCTGCCTATTGCTACTCCATTAACCTTAAGCTCTCTCAACCTATCCATAATCTTGATGTGTTCTTCAAATAAAGCCTCCCGATCGCCAAACCGGATAAATTCATTTTTTTGGTCTTGCTGGAAAACCCCCAATGCCCCTTCTAGCCCAACGCCAACGTTCCAAGCTCTCCAGACTTGCGCTGCCTCCTCTACAAATTTTGTCTCTGCTGCCATCACTTCTCTAACCATCTTAATCCTATTAGATAGTTCTTCAAGACTAACGTCAGGTCCTATATCATATATCTTTCTGATATAGGACGCGTCATTACTAGACTTAACCCCAATAATAAATTTACCGGGTTGCTCCGGATCTCCCACGATATATGTAACCACTCTAGAAATTTCTGGATTGGCTTTTATCAAATTATCGATTCGAACTAATGCTTTTGTATCTCTTTCAGTTTTCTCCTTTGCCTTTTTATTTACTTCTTCAATCCTGTTCCGATACCGCTTTACTACATCCTTCAACTCCTGTACAACTTCATCTTTAACAATTTCTATATCTTCGCTTTCACCATTTTTATAAAATATATGCCATCTGCCATCATAAGTTATCATCTTGATAACATCTGTGTTACCAGTTCGCAATGTTTTTACTTCAGAAATGACATCCGGGTCTATCACCGGAACTCTCAACTCCATTCTTTTATCCATAATTTTCTTCTCTATGGAATCAACGGTTGGATTCTCAATTACAACCTCCGGGCTATTAACAAATTTAATTACATATTTCCCAAGCTTCCTATTAAAATCAATGTTTTCTACTATGTCTCTATTAAAAACAACAAAATCTTCTAACTCTTGGATTGAAATACGATCCGAACCCTGCGCCGCCTGCATTCCAGCCATACCTAACTGTCCAACTACTACGCCGCTAATAGAAGACCTGCCGGGGATTATATCATTTATGACTACCTCTTCCGGGATGTTTATTCCTGCTGCCTTATTCTGGGCATCATAAAGGCGTTGAACTATTTTATCGCGTTGTTCCTCATCAATACTATCCCAATCTTTTCCAAGATATTTTTTCAAATCGTTCTTAATAACTTCCTTTCTATGTCTCTGGCTATTTAGCTGTTGGATTAACTGCTCAGTCATTCTCGCCGCCACGTTAATTATCTTCTCGGCATTAGTTTTATTGCTTAAATTTTTCTTGTATTTATAAATACTTAAATCGTTACTATCTAATATTTCTTTTACCACTGCCCGCGCATAAGCGGTAACATCCATATTTAAAATATCTACCCCTATTTTTTGCGCATATTCCCGGGCAATATCGCCTAACAGTATGGGATTTTTTTCCAGCATTTTATTAAAAGAAATCAACATGCTTATGCGCGCTAAAACTTCTTCCAATGTTTTAGAATACATAACCCCGGTGCTTTCCTCTCCTGTCAAACGTGCTTGGTAATTAATTCTTTCAAATTGCGGGAAACGTTCTCTTACTAACCTATGCCCGATAATTTCGTGGAGGACATCTATGGTAATTACTTTTTTATCCACTGTGCCGTCTTGATTAAAGGCGCTTCGGTCAATCAAAAGATGGGTATGTTGCTCGTCATCTGTATAAAGCTTGGCTTTAAAAAGAGGGACATCAAGACCAAGTATGCCCTTTGTATCCACAAATACAATTTCAGGGACTAATGCATAATCAAGGTTGATGACTTTCAGGTATTGCTCAAAATAATCCTTAACCTGCTGCAGGGTCCGGGGAGCTGCAAATTTCCTCTCTACTAATATCTTATCCAATTGCGCTCTTTTTAAGACCGGCAAATTAGAAGCTTCTGCCGCAACATAATTTTTTCTTTGCTCAATCAACTCCTCTACTATAAAATCTGCTAATTCCTCTGGCGTCTGCATAAAGCGGATCGTTTTCATAAATTCCTGCTTGTTATTCTCATTTATCTCTAAAGGAGGTAAGTGATTGCGCATAAGGAAATAATCCATAATCAATTTCGCAACACGCCTATTACCATCCCAAAAAATTTGAAGATCGGTAAGCCTGAGGTATAACTCAGCTGCCTGTAATACCGGATGCTGAAGTTTAAATTCCGGCGAACATACACGGGAGGCAAGTAACAACATTAATGCTCTCAGATTTTCCTCTGAAGGAAAATATCGCGGCCTCTGGCTATGCGTGACATAACCGCTTCTGGGTAAGCTTAATTTCTCCGCGTAATCAAATAAGATGTTGGGATTATCTTTAGCCAATGATTGAGCTGCGATAAAATGCAGTTTCTCAATGAACCGAATAAATTCTCGAGGATCTTTATCAATAGCTACCCCCTCTTCAATCCACTTATTAACCATTTTGGCAGCATTCTTTAAATCTTCTATTTCCGAGGCATTCTTCTCGGGTTCGTTTTCGCCCAAATATTCAATGATGTTATTATATACAGTAGAAAGATCCAATTGAAAAACTCCGAAAAGGGAATCTAAATGCCCAAGGCGCCTGTTTAGGGTGTCGGTAACACGGATACGCCATTTCATATGTGAGTTGCTAAGCGCCTTTAAATAAACATCCCAAAAAACATCTATCCATTCCTTCTGTCCCATCTTGTCTAAAACACCCTCAAAAACCAGCCTATGCGCTGTAGAATCGAGTTTGCCATCAACTAGGTCTATGAATACCCGTGCAAATGTCAGAGGATTAAAATAAGGGTTACGATGATAAATCTCTGCATCTTCAACTTCTGCATCAGAATAAGCCCTGCTAATATAAGAACCGTAAGGGCTTGCGATTTCTTCTGCGCGAACCAATTCTTTTATATAGGAATAAATCTTGTTTATCTGCGCAATTTGCTCAGGCGTGGCGACGGGGACGGATGGCTTACGCTTCGCTAAAAATTGATTTAATTCATTGCTTAAATTTATCCAATTCTTTTGGCTTAAAGGAAAATACCCGTTTGATTGATTAGCTATTTGCTGATAAACCGGCAATACGCCATTTAACTCCCTTAGTCCTTCTGCATACCTGCCTGCTTTCTCATAGCCTTCCAAAACCGCATCATAGATAAACGAATTGCTTCCCATAATCCAATTGTCGCCAGAATATGCATAATATATATTAATCGATTTAAGCAAGCGCTCAAGGTCGCTTATTCTCTCGGACCCTGCATCTACCAAAACCCATTCTCCGGCTTTTATAAAATTATCCCTATTTATGTCTGCCGGAGCCACTCCTGTTTTCACGAACGCCTCTATAATTATTTTGATAATGGCCTTTCTATCTTCGGTAATAAGAAGACTATTACCGGTCAACTGATCTTTTGTGTTGAATAACTCTTCAGCAGTCGGACCTTCAATAAATTCTTCCATATAAGCGGTTGTTTCGCCTTGTTCATCCAGAAATTCTTTGCCAAAACGGGGAACCCTAATCCCTGCCGCCCTCAATTGCTTATTATACTCTAGCTCTCTCTGCGATATACCCCCCGGGTATATCCCTGCCGCTGCCTTAAAAGCTAGGCAAACACTTAACTCCTGATTATTTTTAGTATGAAAGATCAATTTATAAACGCGCTTGAAAGAACCTTTGCCATGGTATTGCATATCTATCTGCGAAAGTAAAACTTGGGGCTCAAATACTCTTTCAGGATACATGTTATTTAAGATTTTACATAATTCTTCCGGGGTTAGATTCTTGAGAATATTTTCAAGGCGCTCCCTGTAAGGCCCATTCTCCTCTTTATTCTCAAAATCTAGGCCGGTTATTCTTACTTCCCAATTGTGGCTACTACCCACAGATTGATCCGGCGTAGTGGAGGCGGCGGATGGCGCCGCAGGAAAGGCAACCTTTAGATTAGCTGCTGGGCCGTCTACTTGTATTTGTAACAGATTAGGATTATTTGCAATTGCTCCGGGAAGGGGGCGCGTGGACGAAATCTGCTCTGCCGATGATAGCTTCATAAGATCGACGCCGCCGCTAAAATAACTCCTTATGGTCTGACCGAAGGGGGTGGCGACCGGCACCTTA
>Ga0247841_10010192_pt1 | contig 12870 bp, 19 predicted proteins | sample LaCruzMarch2015__2_FD_192410 | JGI IMG/M metagenome (GOLD analysis project Ga0247841, IMG submission 192410) | Freshwater microbial communities from meromictic Lake La Cruz, Castile-La Mancha, Spain - LaCruzMarch2015_18m | ecosystem: Environmental > Aquatic > Freshwater > Lake | place: Spain... | reverse complement strand
CAAGAAAGTTTATATCAAGTATTCAAGCGATAATAAATCCATTAAAAAAATAAAGTTTTATCGTTGATAAAAGTATATCACGCCAAGATGCCATTAAGCCATCTTCAGCGGGTGGCGCATTTCATTTTTTATGGCAAGAGTATTCATATTTTTATCAAAAGAAGCTTCAATTGAAGAAAACAAAAGGATGCTTTCTGAAGTTTATAACTCTCGCTTAGATAACTTAAATTTTTTATTTGAAAAATTTCCTACAACCCAACTTGCAAGGGTTGTAGATGAAGATATGAATTTAGACTTATTTTTAAAAAATATTAAACGAGGATATACTGCTAAGTTAACTTTAGGAAGGATTTCTGATGAACCACTCATGATTGAAGGTTTTTACGATAATGTCTTTATCCCAAATTCTAATGTTGAAAGATGGGTTAACTGGTTCTGTCCTTGGAGCAACGATAATTTTAATAAACTGGACAGGATATTTAAAAAAATATATGACCGAGGGATTTTAGATTTTCCTCTGATAAGATAAAAATTATTCTAAATTATCTTCTAAAGATTGAGGGTTCAATTTCTCTGAAACCTAGTTTTTCTAATTTATACTTCTCTGTTCCATACCTATAACTTAGAATTGTATCTTTTCTTGACAGATCATATAACCTCATTGACAAGTCGTCTGTTGCCCTTTCACCTAAAAATTCTGGTGTATGAATAAAATCACAAACAATAAGATCAAACTTTCTTGGATTTTCATCAAATTTAGTAATATCTCTTCTTGAGAATTCTACTCTTTCTAGGGGTTCTTTGGGCATTTTCATCATTACCAGACTCATTACAAAGTCTTTAGTCAATCTAAGTCCCTTTTCCATAAATCTTTTCTGAACTTCTTCATGCCCAAAATAATCTTTTAATGTCTTAGAAACTTCTACTGAAACTGGATCAAGCTCTTCTCCGGAAATTTGTCCATTAAAACCATTCATAGCTAAATAAAAACAGCCATATCCTGCACCAGAAGCTAAAACTATTGCATTAGAATTAGCCGTGTTTGGATTCATTGTTCTAAAATTATCCATTAATCTTCTATAATGGTCCCGATTATCTTGTTCTTCAGATGTACCGGCATAATTAACCTCATGTCTGTCTAATCTAGTATTAAATAAAGAATTATTATGGATTTTTTTAGAAGTTTTATTCTTCATCTTGAACATTTAAAGAATTTCTATTTAACATTCTTTCATGCCAGTTTATTCTATACTCAGTATATCCTAGTTCTCTTCCTGCTTCTACCCTTTCACTAGCCAAATCAGAAGTATCATAAATATTTCTTAATGCTAAAGTTGCCATCTCTCTTGCATTTTTATCTGGTAAAATTCTAACGTTTTTTTGTACTCCAAAATCATCATATACCGCCCTCTTTCCAGTCTGTTCATATAATACTGCGTCTCTGTCTGCAGATAATTGCTGGATGCTTTTCATTTTGGGCCTGCCTTTTAATGGAAGCTGGTTCCCACTTGAGAAAACAGAATAATGTCTAGATGGAGTTATTATTTTTTTTCTTTGAGGAAATAAGTTTATCATAAACATTATAATATTTTAATGTTTATAAATCTTTCGTTTTGTAACTACTATCCAATAACACTAAAATACATGGAGGAAGATTTTTATACTATTTTTTATGCTCAAAATTATGAGAGAATATGTTCATATTATCGATGCAGTATTAATGCAGGGAAATAAAAGCAAAGAAAAGACTAGTAAGCTGGAACGATTAGGAGAAAAAGGAATAAGTTTAACGGCTGAACAAAAAGAAATGAAAATAATATATGAATCAGGAGTTTTTCTTTTTCCACAAATACCTGACTATTTTTAGATTAATACTCATCATTCATAGACATTGTTTGTCTTTGCATTGGCTTGCTCTTTGAAGCTAAAATATCGTCTATTCTTAAAATCATCATCGCCACTTCTGTCGCAGAACTAACTGCTTGAAGTTTTGTCTTTAAGGGTTCTATAATCCCTGCTTTTAATGAATCTTCAATTTTATTTGTGAGAAGATTAATTCCTGCATTTACTTCTTTATTTGCATGTCTTGATTTTAAATTAGCAACTATTTCTACCGGGTCAAGGCCAGCATTTTCTGCAAGTGTCTCTGGTATGAATTCTAATGCTTTTGCAAATTCTTCTACTGCTAATTGCTCTCTTCCATGAAGGGTCTTGCTATATTCCCTTAATCTTTTAGCGAGTTCTATTTCTACTGCTCCTGCTCCTGCAACTATTTTTTTATACTTTAAAACCGCAGCAATATCTCCCAACCCATCTTTTATTGCTCTTTCAACTTCATCAATAACATGCTCTGTTCCTCCTTTAATGAGTATTGAAACAGATTTTGGATTGTCACATCCCTCAACATATGTCATTTTTTCTTCTCCATGATTTACTTCTCTTACAATTGCAGATTTCCCCAGTTCTTTTGGAGTTAATTCATTTAAACTGCTTACTATCCTGGCACCTGTTGCTCTTGATAACTTTTCCATGTCACTCTTAGCTATTCTTCTGCAGGCATATATCCCTCTTTTTGCCAGATAATACTGAGCAACATCATCAATACCTTTTTGGCAAAAAATAACATTTGCTCCTGAAGCAAAAATCTTTGAAGTCATTTCTTTTAATATTCTTTCTTCTCTATCGATAAAACCTTGAAGCTGTTCTGGCGAGGTTACTGAAATCTTTGTTTCTCCCTCGGGATTCTTTATTTCTAAAGAAAAATCTATAAGAGCAATTTTTGCCATATTTACCTTAGAAGGCATTTCTATTGAAACTCTTTCTTTATCAAGAATTATTCCACTTATTAATTCACTATCCTCAATAGACCCGCCCTTACATTTTTCTATCTTTATATTATTTAAGTCAATTGAATTATCTGTGCTTATCTGTCTTACTGCATTAACAACTAGGGAAGCAAGTTTTTCTTTTGAACTTTCTGCACCTTTTCCAGTCATTGCAGTCATTACCACATTTTTTAAAACCTGTTCTTGATTTGGTGTTACATCTATAGCTAATTCATTTAATATTTTTTCTGCTTGTTTTGATGCAAGCTTATAGCCCTTTATTATTACAGTTGGATGAATTTTTCTGTCTAGAAGAGTTTCTGCATTTTCTAATAATCTTCCTGCAATCATAACTGCAGTTGTTGTTCCATCTCCAACTTCATTTTCTTGTGTCTTAGCAATATCTACCATCATTTTTGCAGCAGGATGCTCTATTTCCATCTCTTCCAGTATGGTTACTCCATCATTTGTAATGATTATGTTTCCAGAAGCGTCAACAAGCATTTTGTCCATACCTTTCGGACCAAGTGTTGTTTTTACTGTGTCTGCAACAAGTTTTGCTGCGAGAATATTGTTTCTTTGAGCATCTTTTCCGGCTGTTCTTTGGGTATTTTCAGAAAGTATGTATATTGGGTTTTTTTCGTCTGCCATGTTTTTAGCTTATGTTTTATCCTTTTACCGGACGAGGATTGAAAGGCAATCCTCTTATTGCATTTGGAATAATCGGCAATAGTTTAATTGGATAATTTGTTAGGGGTTTTGGACTTAAAGAAGCTATTGCTTCTCTAGATTGTTCACAATAACCATGATATCTTTCAAAAATATCCCCCCTTTCTGCCCGATTTAGTGTTTGTAAAATATTTCGGTATGCAGGATAAGCTGTTGTTGCTAATTTTCTTACTTGAGTTTCATCTTCACTTAAACCATTTAAGAGCGTGGTTTCTAATTTCTTCAAATTGGCCCGAGTATATTTCATTTTCATCCTGTTAATAAAACAGGGTTTTCGTTTTTAAATATAATTGTAATTTAAAACATATGAATTTCTGTGGCAGCCCTTAAAAGTTGTAACACACTCTTATAAACCCCAGGAGTTTATTTATACTATCAAAAAAACAATGTGCGTCATACATTCACGTTTGTTTTTTGGATGTTCCAAAATTTGGAAACAAATAAATAAAGAAAATTTATGGACATTAAAAAGATTGGTGTAAAAGTTGGCGATGTAATGACTCGTGATTTTATTTCTATAAGCCCAGATATTTCTGTTCTTGAATGTGCAAGAAAAATGGTAAAGAACCATGTTGGGAGTCTAATTATACAAAATAAAGGAGAATTAAAAGGGATAATAACTGAAAAAGACATAATCTGGGCTTTAACTAAAAAAGAGAAAAAAGATCTTTCAAAAATAAAATGTTTAGATATCACTTCTAGAAAGATTGTTACAATAAGGCCGGATGTTGATCTAATTGATGCTCTTCAAAGAATGAAAAAAACAAAATTTAGAAGATTGCCCGTCATTGTTAAAAATAAAGTAATCGGACTTTTAACATTAAAAGATATTTTAAGAATAGAACCAGATTTGTTTGATATTGCTTGTGCAACAAATGCTCTTCAAATAAGAGAAGAAGATGAAAAAATGGAGAGAAAAGAGTCTCCAAAATCTTTTAGTGTAGGAATATGTGAAGAATGTGGAAGTAGCGATATTCTCTATAAAGTAGACGGCGCGCTTATATGTGAGTCTTGTTCTGATAAGATGTGATTTTTGAGGAAAACAAAAATATTTAAATGCCTTTTTTATCATATCTTAGTAAAAGATGGTAGAATTAGATCAACTATTCAAGTCAAAGGTAAAGCATGCCGGAATATTCAATTTTAAGGAAACTTATAGAATTCTTTATGAGTGGCTCGTAGACCAGGGTTATGATATTAATGAAAAAAGTTATAAGGAGAATATAGGCGCAGGTAATAGTAAGGAGATAGAAATAGAGTGGGACGCGATGAGAAAGGTTTCAGATTATTTCAGGTTTCAAATAAAGGTTAACTGGCATATAATAGGCATGACCTCTGTTGAAGTTGAAATAGACGGGGTAAAAGATAAGATGAATAAGGGTCAGTTTGAACTTGAAGCAAAATGTGTTCTCCAGAAAGATTATGAAGACAGATGGACGCAGAATCCAGCTTATAAATTTTTAAGAGGCATGTATGACAGATATATTATTCCTGCAAGAATAGAACAATACGAAGGAAAGCTAATAGGTGAGATGGATGAGTTTATTGCCCAGTGCAAGGCATTTTTGGCTTTAACTGGTAAGAGATAATTCTGATATAAAATAAATGTTAAATAGAAATCTTTTTAATAATTTCTTCTTCACTAAGAAAACTTTCTTTTCCTGTTTTCATATCTTTTAATAAGAATTTCTTTTTCTTAATTTCCTCTTCTCCTACAAAAAGGACATAATTAATGCCATAACTATTCGCATATTCAAGAGCTTTTGTTACTTTTCCATACATGACAACACAGGGAATATTATTCCCCCTCAATTTTTCTGCTAGTGCGAGGGTTTCTTTATCCTTGCCTATTGAAATAAGAAGAACCTTTAAATCATTAAGTTTTACTTTTGCAAGCTGATACAATCTTTCTAGACCAAAACTTATTCCTGTTGCTTGGATATTATTAATAATATAACTTCCACCCCCACATATTGTTTCTTTCATTTCCTTTGTTTTTATTTCAAACACACTGCCATTATAGTAACTTAATCCTCTGGCTAAACTTGGTTGAAAATTAATCTTTACACCATAAATCTGACAATAGTCCTGAAGTTCTTTTATCTCCTTGTAAGCAACGTATTTCTCAAAGTACTTCTCTGGTTTTTTGAATACTTCAAGAACTTTTTCTGCATTATATTTTTTTAAATTCTCCTTAACTTCTTTTTCACTTAATTTGTCCAGCTTATCTACTTCTTTTATAACATTTTTTCTATCCTTCTCTTCTATCTTTTGTTCACCCATAATTTCATTCAAAAGTTTTCTATTATTAACAAAAATTTCTGCTTTTATTCCCAACTCTTTGGTTATCTCATCTACTATCCTTAATATTTCTGCTTCTTCTTTTAATGTGCTACCAACCGTATCAATATCACATTGAGTGAATTGCCTGAATCTATTTCCAGTTGTAGGTTCATCTCTGAAAACCTCGCCGATTTGATATCTTTTGAATGGTAATTTTTTGTTGCTTGCAATTCTTTTAAGCTGAAATGTAAATTCGTATCTTAATGCAAGCTTTCTTTTACCCTTATCCTCAAGACTGAATACGTCGCTTACTGCTTCATCGTTTGCATTGTCTCCCCGAACGAATTCTTCGAATTCAACTATGGGAGTTTCGCTGAGTTCAAAGCCGTAAAGTTTGAATATATTTGCAAGTATGCCTTTTATTCTCTGACGTTTCGCGGCTTCTATGCCAGTATAATCGCCGAATCCTTTTACTGTTTCTGTGTTTGTCATGTTATTTTTTATCTTTTAGTTGTTTAGCAAGAGTATTTGTTCTTTTTATTATTTCCTTTATTGTTTTCCTAATCCCTTCTTTATTATCGCTTTTTATATCTGGTATTCCCCATATAATAACCTTTTTACCATACTCTTTATTCCTATCAAATAATGCGGGAGGAACATCATCTGCTACTAGAATAGTTATATCCTGCCATTGCATAAGCTTAGAAGTTAGACCTGTTGTTCTTCCTCTTATATCTAATCCAAATTCTTTAGCTATGCTTAAGGTTATTGGACTTAATGGATTCCCCTTTATAGCTCCTGCACTTTTTATTTTTATATTTCTGTTTTTGTTTATTTTTTTAAAAGAAGTAGCAGCTATTCTGCTTCTGAATCGATTATATCTGCATACAAATAATATGTTCATGTTTTATTCTCCTTTTTTCGAAGCGGAAGGAGGGAGTCGAACCCTCGTCTCAGACGCCACAGGTCTAAGTTCTACCGTTAAACTACAACCGCCATAATTCTTCTCATTTAGTTTAGGATATTTATTCTTCCAGTTATTCAGCTTATTTAAATTTTTTTGACTGCTCCAGCCTATCATTTTTTCCCATTTTTTAAGCACCCCAATACCATTTAAAGAAATGATCCCATAATTTTCTCTTGTATAAACATTGGGATTAAAACCAAGCATCTTTAATATTTCTCCAACTTCAAGGATTAATTTTTTAGAAAACAACTCCAATTTTATAGTAGGATAATACTTTTCTAATCCATAACCTGTCTTAAAATATAAAGAACCATCGGTGTCAAATAATCCTCTGATAAAAGAAGCCAATATTTGCAAATTATTAACTTTTAATACTTCTGGAAGAGTTATATACTCTTTATTTCCAGATTTTATTCCAATAATTTTTGTTTTAAATTCCCATAGGGCCTTAGAAGTAATTTCAAATCCAAAACTCGTTTTAAAGTCCTTTAAATTTATATCGAGATTATATAATTTCTTAAAAAGGGGTTTAATATAATTGAGATAGTACTCTTTCTCATCATATTGATTACCCTTTAGTCTATAATCATATCTCTTAGCGGAGAGAAAACCATCTCCAGAATGTATCCCAATTTCTTCTGCTAATTCTGGAGTTATTTTATTTGGCAGAATTATATCTTTCTTTTTATCAATTAAACTATAATTAACTTTAGAATTATCCAGATTTAGATTTGTGTTCTTAAAAGTTATATTTATTTCTCCCAATATTTTTCTTTGTTCCCCTAAAACTTTTCTGCCTATAACAATCATTTCGTTTTCTATTTTAGCATTATATTTTTTCAAAATTTCTTCCTCTTTTTGATCCAATAGATTAATAATTCTCAAAAAGACTTCATAGGGAATAGAAGCCAATTCAAACATATAAGATTTACTTAATGTACTTTCATTTATCTTTAATTTTTTAGCTAATTCACCCCAGCCTAAACCCGATTTCTCCTTAACAGATTTGATAAAATTTTTCTGATTTCCCTTCGAAAAAAAGACCCTTTTTTGCATAATAGTCATAATAGTCATAATAGTTTCAAGTTTATAAATATTTAGACTAGCGGTTAAACTATATCTGTAATTTAAAAACAACAAGAAAAAAGGTTTCTTAAAACTTGAGAATATTGAAAAAAGAGAGTTTAAACTAGAATTATCGTTGTTATATGTGCCGACAAGTCCTAATTTTAGTTGTCATAGTTATCCTTGTGAAAGGTGGTTTTTATAGTTTTTGGTTCCCCGTTATTTAGTGTATCTCTAAAGTAGTAACAAATAGAAAGATTTAAATAGCAGCTATGACTCTATATATTATCACCTCTTTTTCCCTAGAGAGGCAAAGAGTGTACTATTTTTTACTCTCGGCGCCTCTCTAAGGGTTTATAATCACACTAGAAAAAAAGGAGATAAAAACAAAATGACAAACGAACAAAACACTAATCAAACAGGAACAGCTTATGCTTTCTTTAATTGTAATGCTTCAAAAGAACAAATAGAAGAAGAAATACCTACTATTAGAAACTTAGTTCAAACGCCTAGCGAATTAGAATTATCTTTAACAGATAATTTCAAATTAAAAGACTTTACTGATTGTAAATTAAAATCTATAGTTCAAGATGCAAAAAAAGCAGGAATAAAATATCTCATGACTGCAAAATATCCTAATGCAACAAACAAACGAGCAGCTGACGAAGTAGCGGGTGTTATAAATCAAGCTTATCAATCACCCCTTTATCAAGCTGGAGAACCATTCAGCGGAGCAATTGTCTATAAAGAAATGGAAAATTATATTTTTAGAGAATAAAACATCAAGATTTTTTTGGATTATTATTTATATATCGAGAAGCTTTGATACTTCACGAGGTTATAATAACACTTATAAATATAATCTACCTTAATTTTTTATGGAAAAAACAGAGGGAAGAAAAAAGTTGGAGCGGATTGTAAGGGCTTTAGTTCTTTCAACAGTTGTTACCCTCTGTTCTGCCCAGAGGGGATGTGAGGTTAGTCTAGCCCCGGCATATCCGGCATATCCCATATACCCTGTATACTCTCTAACTATTCCATCATACCATGCTGGACAGGGACTAACAGAAAGATTATAAAAATCAAATATTTAATCAGCTCTTCTGAACTGCTCAATTCTTCTTTTCATATACGGCGGGAAGAACTCAAAAAATTCGTCTTCTGAATGAAAAACTCTGCTTGAAATATCCATAAACGGGCTTGTTGTCTTCTTTGGAAAAACAACAAATGCGCTTTTTCCTGTTTCAAAACCTCTTGTTGATTCATCACTTACACCCTTGGATACAGATGTTCCCTCAGGATAAAATGCAACAAGATCTGTTGCTTGAGGAATATACCAATTAAGGTCACGATGAACTGTTTGTCTTCGGATTATCATCTTTGTCATGTCTGAAAGGTCTGCTCCTGTCTCAATATCAATATCCCTCGGGTCAATTAAAGGAGTTGGAAGATGGTTTATTCCTTTTCCAACATTAATCAATTTTTCCTTAAAGCTGCTTATTTTCCCATCCTGTTCTGCATTTGCATCTGTCATCGGCATCTGAAAATAAACAAGGAAGTTATTGAAAAGGAGACTATCTATAATTCCAGGGTCTTGTTTTCCTGAAAGAACATACATCGGTTTTCTATAATTTGAAGCCCATCCTGATGTGACATTGACTTCGATATTTTGCCATAAAAGTATATCTCTTAAATCATGGTCCTGTGATTTTCCTTGTTCTGTCTTCATCTGGTTTGATCTTATTACTGAGGGCTTATCAATCATAGAAATAAAAATATCTGCATCTAAACTTCCAAGATGTTTCCAGTTATATGCATTGTGAAAAACATCATTCCAAAAAAACTGGCCATGTGTATCAATCATAATCCGGTCATAGTTTTTTCTGTCTTCATTGAGATTTCTACAAATCTGATTAAAAGCCATATCTCTCAGTTTATCTAAATCTGAAGGACGTTTATTAAGAAAATTTTCTATGGGAATTGAAGGCTCTTCAGAGCATTTAAGTGATAGCTGATAAATCATGTCTCCGGTATGATAAAGTTTAACTTTTTCTCTATTTTCTACATACCTCTTGCAAAATTCCCTGCTGCCTGAACCAGAAATTCCTGTTACGACAATAACTTTTCCCTCTGCCATGTTTATTGAAGGTAATTATGTTTTTAATACATTTATGAGAATTATTATATAGTTTAGAAGAGGTGTTTACTACTGCTGTTCTCTTGGTTTGCGTAGTTTTCTTAGCGCGATTGTAAACCCTATGATATTATGCTTGTAGTTGGTTCCAAGACTAGAAACAATCTTTTCTGCCCATTCCTTTGTTTTTACTCTGTCTCTGCCAGAACTTTTAAGAAGACTTATTCTGACATGATTGTCTCTAAGAAAAACTTTTCGAAGTTTTTCTATAAATTCGTTCGTAAGGCCGTTTTTTCCGATTTGGAGCTGTATAAGTGGCATTAGTATACTAAAAAATTAAGGGTTATAAACCTTAACATAGGAACTCTTAAAAGTCCTGAAAACCTAATTTAAGTATGGAACCGTATGTAGACTTGCTCAAGAGAATAATCGCAGAATCAGACATTGTCCTCGAAATTTTAGACGCCAGACTTGTTGATTATTCAAGAAACCTCGATATAGAAGCCATGATAAAAAAAGCCAATAAACCGAGAATATTCGTTATAAATAAAAGTGACATGGTCTCAAAAAAAGTTGTGGAGAAAGATATTGAAAAACTTAACAGAGAAGGTGTTGCAGTTTATGTAACCAGAGAGGACAAAAAAACTTTCAAAATACTTTTATCAAAAATAAGACAGGTTTTCAGCAAATATGGGAAAACACAGATTATAGATGAAAATCACAGAGCCGCAAAAGCAGATATTGTTGTGGGCGTTGTGGGATATCCGAATGTAGGCAAATCTTCGGTAATTAACGGACTCTCTTTCAGCAAAAAAACTATTGTTTCTAAAAGAGCAGGAACAACACATGGGGCGCATTGGATAACTGCAAGCAAAGAAATAAAACTTATTGATACTCCGGGAGTTATCCCCCTAGAATATAATGACGAAGTTAAATTGGGATTGATAAGTGCAAGAGATGCGCACAGGCTGAAACAGCCTGACTTGGTTGCAGCAAAAATAGTACAGATGTTTATTGAGAAAAATAAAAAGGCATTTGAAGATTATTATGGGATAAAAATAGATGATGAAACAAAAAGCCCTTATGAGATTATAGAAGAGATTGCATTGAAGAAAAGCCATCTTAAGAAAGGCGGGTTTGCTGATGAAATAAGGATGAGTATAATAATTGTCAAAGACTGGCAGGATGGAAAATTAAAGCTATAAATTTATAAGGGAAAGAAGAATTATAAATTTAAGAGGTGTTCAGCACTTCAGACTGTTTTCTGAAATATTAATATGGAAAAACTAGAAAGAAATGTTTCAAAAGGAATATATGAACTTCCATTTAAACCCAGCATACCAATAAAAAGAGTTAGTGCTCCGTCTCATAGAAAGTTTGGAAGTATTCACGCTATTGATTGGTTTATGCCAATAGGAACACCAATATTCGCATCAAGGGATGGTAAAGTGATTAACCGAGAATCAAGATGTAATCATTTTGGGGCAGAATATATGTATTCTGCAAATTTTATAGAATTAATGCATGAAGATGAAGAAATGTCTTTATATGGACATCTTAGATGGAGAGGAGTTTCAGTAAAACTGGGGAAGAATGTAAGGACGGGAGAAATAATTGGATATAGTGGTCAAACCGGATATGCTTCATATCCCCATCTTCATTTTGCAGTTTATATGCTCAAGAACAATGATTGGAACATTAAAAAGCCAAAATTTTCAAAAGAAGCGGATAAGAAGTATATTGAGAATATTGTTGATTATGATGATTTTATAAAATCAATGCGTAAATAATTGTTTGTTATACACAAATTTTTTTGACACAAACCTTATAAAGAATGCTTCTTTAGAAAGAATATGGATAAAGACATCGGAAAAATAAAAAAGAACGACCAAACAGATGTTGTTGTAAGAATCGACGATTTTGGCGGTAAAAGAGGAATCACAATAAGAGAATTCACAACAAGTGAAAGATATACTGGATTTACAAAATCTGGAACAAGAATACCTCCTGAGAAATTCCTAGAATTTCGAGAATTAATCAATTCAATAAGTTTGGATGATTTGAAGCAGGAAGCAGTTGTTGAAAAAGAAGGCGAGAAGAAAGAAGAAAAAGCGGTTGACGATTATTAAAACTAAGAATATATTTCTGAGTGTATAAATGCTTAAAAACAAAAAAGGGGAAGATGAACTATGAAAAATGAAAGTCAAATGAGAAAAGATGTAAGAAATGATAGTTCGCAAATTCTATATGAAGATGAAAGATATATGATTGGGATAAGTGGTAAAGAGATTGATGCTCATAATCTTCTAGTTAATGATGCTTATGCTTATTTGCCAAGAGGAGTTTTTAATGAATTGGCAAGAGCCAATACAAAAAGGCTTAGATTTAGTCTAGAAATGGTAGGAGAAATAGTCTTGAACGAAATGGCAACAAAAAATATTCCCTTGGAAGAATTGGGTTGGGCATTAGCAAAAGCAGCAGTAAAAGACCAAGAAAATTATGCGAGCTATCTTGTTGAACAAAAGCATAAACTTTGATTCTGGAAATTATTTATACAAATCTTTAAATATAACTCCGGCATAATAATACTATGACCAATAATCAGGCATATCGGGGGAGAGTAGCAGAATTAAGACAAAGAGGAATTCTACCTTCAAGAGAAGAGATGATGAAGATATCGGCTGCTATTGATACTGGCATGCAAAGGGAAGCGCAAATGGAACACGATTTCAGCTATTATAGACCCGGGGAAAAGCAGCCTGTTGCAAGAAATCTTACTGAAGCAGATTGGAAAGGACTAGGTCAACTCATAAATTGTGCAGAAGCCATATAAATAGAATTATTCTTCTCCATTATTATTCTAAATA
>Ga0247841_10010190_pt1 | contig 12871 bp, 11 predicted proteins | sample LaCruzMarch2015__2_FD_192410 | JGI IMG/M metagenome (GOLD analysis project Ga0247841, IMG submission 192410) | Freshwater microbial communities from meromictic Lake La Cruz, Castile-La Mancha, Spain - LaCruzMarch2015_18m | ecosystem: Environmental > Aquatic > Freshwater > Lake | place: Spain... | reverse complement strand
ATCAGAGCCACATAGTTATCGAGATTTACCTTATCGAATTGGCGAAATTGCCCATCAATATCGTTATGAAAAAAGCGGTGAATTATCTGGTTTAACTCGCGTAAGAATGTTTTGTCTTGCCGACGCCCACATAATTAGTGCCAAAGAACAGGCAAAACAAGTTATAAAAGAAGTTCTAGAATTAGTAGATTTTATTAATAGTACACTTGGTATGGCCAAAGGTGTTGATTATCGTTATCGCCTTTCTCTTGGCGATCGAACTGATACTAAAAAGTATTATAAAGACGATGCTTCTTGGGATTATGCTGAAAACGTCCTTCGCGAAGTATTAACCGAAACTAAATCACCATTTTATGAGGCATCAAATGAAGCTGCTTTTTACGGTCCTAAAATTGATATTCAAGTTAAAAAAGCCGGAGGTAAGGAAGAAACCGCTTTTACAGTTCAGTATGATTTTGTTATGTCAGAACGTTTTGAATTAGAATTTACCAATAAAGAAGGCAAACAAGAACAACCAATCGTTATTCATCGTTCATCTATAGGATGTCTCGAAAGAACCATGGCTTTCCTTATTGAAAAATATAAAGGTAATTTTCCACTTTGGTTAGCTCCGGTTCAAGTAAAAATAATTCCTATTACCGACAATCAACTAGATTATGCCCAAAAAATAGAAAAGGAATTGAAAGAAAATAATATTCGAGTTGAAATCGATGACAAATCCGAAACCATGCAAAATAAAATCAGAAATGCCGCTGGTGAAAAAATCCCTTACATGATTATTATTGGTGGCCGCGAAGTCGAAAACAAGACTATTTCCGTCCGTCAACGCGACGGCCAAGACCTAGGCTCAATATCACTTGCCGATTTTGTTACCAAAATTAAAGAGCAAATCAACAGCAAATCTCTTACCTTAATTAAATAAATTAATCTGTAGAGACGCACGATCATGCGTCTCTACTAAGAACACGATTTTTATACTCGAAAACTTGACTTTTATCATTAATTTTGCTATTATAGGACACTATTGAACTAATCAATTAGCTTGATTTAAGTTCAAAGTAGTTCTTTAAAAATCTATAAAGCTCTATTAAAACACTTTTTTAAAATCATTTGTTTTTTGGCTGTGCTACTGTGCATATCAATCTTGGTATGTAGACCAGCGCAGCTGCATTGCAATGCGACTTTATGTTATGAGGTGTTTTTATGAAAAAATTAATAGCATTGTTAGTGATTTGTGGTTTATTATTTGGTTCAATTAATTTTGTTTTTGCAAGTGAAAAAAAGTTAAACCCAATTTCGTGGAAAACAAATACTGTTCAACTTTCAGCAATTAATTTTTACATTATTGTTGATGGAAAAACATTTATTCCAAATAATACTACAAAAATCAATTCTGATCCTGGCAACCCAAATTATACAACCCTCGAAGTTACTTGGTTTCAAAATGGAATCGAAATGAGAATGAATCTATATTTTGCTTCTGACCAAAAAAATTGGTGGATCGCAGAAACTAGAGTGTATAATGGAAAAAATCCAGCCAACTGGATAACTCTTGAAAAGATGCTACTAAAAACAGCACAAAACAAAAAAAATTATCAAAAAGGCAACTTTTCCATTGAAATCTCAAAAAACGCATCAATTTATTTCGAAAATCTAGTATTGTCTACAACAACCAAACTTAAAAACGAAATTTCAATTCCAATCTGCACGGAAATTTTTCTGAAAAAAGGAACCATTATTAGATCTTCTAATATAGCCCTTTTAACAGAAAAACCAACTGTAACAAGTCCAAAATATACAACAAAATACACAGGAGAAGATCAATTAGTATTTTTAACTAAAGATACACAAATATATTTAACCGACGGTGGAGCCTATACAAAAAAAATAAATTTAGAAAATTATCTAAACGAATTACTAAAAATAGGTGTCAAAATAAAAATCATAAACATCCAATAAGCTTTATAAGATCAATAAACTGGCAAGTTCTTGCAAATATATTTATATTTTTGCATCCTTGCCAGTTTTTCTATCTACAATCTTCAGCCTAAATCTGCTAAAATAGACGAACAATATGAGTAGTTTTAAAACATCTTCACCCCGTAAGTTTTACAAAATAAATCAATACATCAATGCGCCTACCATACGTCTTTTAGACGATATGGGGAAGCAAATTGGTATTGTTTCACTTGCAGAAGCTCGTCAACAAGCCCAAGAAACTGGTTTAGATCTAGTTGAAGTCAATGGCAATGCTAAACCTCCAGTTATTAAATTAATTAGTTTTTCCAAGTTTAGATATCAAGAATCCAAAAAACTTAAAGCTGAAAAGAAAGGAGTTAAAGGTGGTGACCTCAAAGAAATCCAAATGACCCCTTTTATTGGCCTTGGTGATTATGAAACCAGACTCAAAAGATCCCAAAAATTTTTAACTGCTGGAAATAAAATCAAATTAAGTGTAAAATTCCAAGGTCGTCAAATGAATCATCAAGAATTTGGCCACAATTTAATTGCAAAATTTAAAACCGATTTACAAGATTTTGCTTCTCCAGAAGGTGAAGCCAAATTAATCGGCAAAAGATTAATGCTAACATTTACTCCTGTTAAAAAAAGTGGAGGCACAAAAAATGAAGAAACAAAGTAAAAAAAAGAAAATTAAAAAATCTGTTTCCAACAGATTTGAAGTTACTAGAACTGGTAAAGTTTTACGTATGTCATCTTTTAATCGACATTTACGCCGAAAAAAGAGCAAAAAACAACTACGCCGAATTAAAGGTAAACATCCAGTTGCTGCTGCACTTGCCATTAAAGTTAAAAAACTTCTTGGTCAATTATAAAAAGTTTTTTATAAAAAAAATTAAAAATTCAAATTAAAAATTAAATAATTAAAAAATATGAGAGTTAAAACCGGAACAGTCAGACGAGCTGCTCACAAAAAAATCTTAAAAGCCGCAAAAGGTTTTTGGATGACTCGCCACAAAAGATTTAAAGTCGCTAATGAAGCTGTTATGCATGCTGGTCAATATGCCTTTGTCGGTCGACATATCCGTCGCCGAGATATGCGTCAAATTTGGATCACTCGTCTAAATGCAGCTCTTAAACCATTTGAAATAAAATATTCTGTTTTTATTAAAATGCTTAAAGACAAAAAAATTGAATTAAATCGAAAAACATTATCTGAAATTGCAATTAAAGATAATGCCACATTTAAAACCATAGTCGATTCTTTAAAATAACAAGGGACTTATCTAAAAATTAATCAAAAGCCCCTGAAAAGGGGCTTTTTTAGTAAAATAAACTATGAATCAAAATTTAGGGACAATTAAAAATCAATATATATCAAAAATTGCCGATCTAAAAACTGATAAAGAATTAGAAACTCTAAGAATTGAATTATTTGGCCGAAACGGTTTAATTAATGATTTATTCTCTAAAATAAAAGAGGTTGCTCCAGAAGATAAAAAACAATATGGTACCGACCTCAATCAACTCAAAACTGACCTCGAACAATCTCTTTTATCTAAAAATGTTCAAAAATCTGAAAAACTGACATCTGAAAAACTGACATCTACAATTTTTGGCTTGCCAAAAATCGGTCATCTTCACCCTATCACCCAAACCGAACGCGAATTAAATGAAGTTTTTCGCAAATTAGGTTTTTCTATTTATAACAGCCCCGAAATTGTCACCGACGAATTTAATTTCACTCGTCTAAATGTTCCAAAAGACCACCCAGCCCGCGACATGCAAGACAGTATTTATATTAAAGAGCCGGAATATCTTTTGCGCACTCAAACCTCAACAATTGAATCATATTTATTAAAAAATGAAAACAAAAATTTGCCTATTCGTGCTGCTTTTCCAGGATCAGTCTATCGAAATGAAAAAGTTAATCACAGTAATCATTTCGTTTTTCATCAATACCAAGCTGTTGTCATTGACAAAGGTATCACCATGAAAGATTTAATTGGCACTATGGATTTAATGTTTAAAACTCTTTATGGACCAAATGTTGTTGTTCGCTATCGCTGTAAATATTATCCCGAAGTTGAACCAGGTGTTGGTCCAGACATGCAGTGTTTTAAATGTCATGGTGTTGGTTGTAACCTTTGTAAATATGCTGGTTGGATTGAAATGGGAGGCTCTGGTATGATTCATCCCAATGTCTTAAAAATGGCCGGGATCGATTCTAAAGTTTGGTCCGGTTTTGCTTTTGGTATGGGTCTAGATCGTTGGACTATGGCCCAAAAAAATATTAAAGATATTCGCACTCTTATGGGTGGTAATCTCGCTTATAAACCAAATGAATTATGAAACTAATTTATTCTGAATTAAAAAAATTTTTACCAGATCTATCCGTTGAACCCCATCAACTTCGCGATGATATTACCATGATTGGTCACTTCACTAATTTTTTTGAAGAAATAAATGATGAAATAGTTTTTGATTTAGACATTAAAGTAAACAGGGGGGATTGTCTTGGTTATTATGGACTTGCTCGCGATCTTTCTGTTTTTTACAACATTCCTATAAAAAATTTATCCTCAAACATTAATAGCCAATCAAATTATTCTCTCCCTATTCAAATAACTACTAATAACGTTAAAAGAATAATGGCTATAAAAATTTCAAACTTAAAAAACAATCCTTCTCCACAATGGCTCCAAACTTTTTTAAAATGCCACGGTGTAAATTCTATCAATACTTTAGTCGATTTAACTAATTACATTATGTTTTTATATGGCATCCCCAGCCATGCTTTTGACACTGCTAAATCAACCGACAATTTAATTTGGGAGATGAATCCTAAATTTAAAGAATTTACTAGTCTTGATGGTTCAAAATTAATTTTAGATAAAAATATTTTGATGATTAATAATCCAGATAAAGCCCTAAGTCTCAGTTTTTGGGGAGGAGAATCTTGTGCAATTGATGAAACCACTACTGAAACTATTATTGAAATTGCTATTTATGATCGCACTACTGTCCGTCAAAACAGCCGTCAATTAAAATCTAATACCGAAGCCAGCACTCGACTCGAAAAAGATCTTGATCCTGAATTAATTCCAATGGCTTTTAATCATCTAGTTAATCTCATTTTAGAAAATTGCGGTGGTCAAATTAATTCTCAAATTTTTGACTATTATCCCAATAAAGTAATTTCACCTCAAATCGAATTCGATCCAAAAAAATGTTCTCTAGTTTCTGGCATTAATATCCCAACCGATTTTTCTGTCGACTGTCTCACCCGTCTCGGATCGACGATCGATGATCTACCATCTACGATCTCAATTACTCCTCCCTCTGTCCGCAAAGACCTTTCTATTGAAGCTGATCTAATTGAAGAAGTTGTCCGTTTTTGGGGTTATCAAAAAATTCCCACCAATCAACCATTAACTTTTAAAGAATTAACCGATATCACCCCCAAAGAAATTTATTTAATTGAAAGTCTAAAAGACCAATTAATCAGTCTTGGTTATGACGAAATTTTGTCTTGGCCATTAGTAGATACCCCAACTGATCCAAAATCTGTTGTAACCACTCAAAATAGTGTTAATACCGAAGTTATTTATCTTCGCCAATCTTTAATTCCGTCTTTAAAAAGACAACTCGACCAATATGAGCGTCTAAAATTACCAGAAACTCAATTCTTTGAAATTAGTAAAGTCTTTGAAAAAGTTGGAGATAATTTCATCGAAAAAAATTCTCTCGGACTCTATCACTATAATTTTAAACAATTAATAAACGATCTTCAAAAATTAAATCTATCAGCCACCATTTTTGATAACAATTTTGCTGAAATTATTCTTGACGATTTACCAAAACCAAATAAATATATCCCAAAATTACAAAATAATAATGTCGTTGAACTTACTTCTCAAACAATTACTCTCGATGCGAATCTTACTTTAGATACTAAAGAAAATCCAACCGAATTAATTAAAAAATATTCCAAAATAATCGGTCCAGAATCACTTTGGAAATTAATTATTACTGATATTTATCAAGATACTAAAACTAATAAATACAGATATACTTTTCAAGCCTCTTATTTTAATATCGACGATAAAACTGCCAAAAAAATTCACCTCGAAGCATTCAATTTGATATAGATTCAATCACTTTAAAGCCTTTCGATACATTAGCAATCACTTCAATAGACTGCTAAATAACCAATAAATACCTCTTTTACCTATCTTTAGGGATTAGTAGTATAATACAAACTAAAATGAACACCTCAGAAAGAATTAAACAATTTAATGAAGATTTAAGAGAAGCTGTTAAAAATGGAAAAAATAATCCAGACTTCTTAAAAGCTCTTACAAAAAAAATTCAAGAAGGAAAAGAAATGTTAACAACTTCTGAAGGTGTTATTAGTAGAGATTTACCTACAGTGCCAGTGTCGGTACTAAAGTCGGACTCAGAATTGGCGTTGGAGTTGCATTCCAAGCCGTATTAACTCCAATCTTTGTTTCTCTTTCTTGACTATTTCCATCTTTATCTGTGGCTCGAACTTTAATTACATGAGCACCATCAACCAAATCATTAATAGTAATTTCATATGGTTTTTCTATCCAATTTTTTCTCTCTATTCCATCAATCCACAATTTAACTTCTATAATCTTTTTAAGCGATGTAGTAGTAATTTTAATATCAAATTGTTTAGAAACTGTTGACTCATTTCCTGGAGTATTTATAGCCACATTTACCATTCCATCACTTCTACAATAATTTTCTGGTGGAAAATATTTACTAGTATCACTTTGTTCTAAAATCCATTTATCAATACCTTCTTGCCATCTATTTTTACCATCTGTCGAAATTGGATCATTTTCTTTAAATTTAAAAAATTCTTTAGAATCAAAATTTCCATTTGCCACATCATCCGGAGTCGCCAAACCACTCACTCCTCGACACACCTTTAAATTCATATGTATTGGATCTGAAATGGCTAATTGAGTTCCATCAATAAAATATTCATTTCTTAACGGAAAACCATCATGAGCTAAATATCCAGAAATTTTATCAGCTTCAAGATTTACAATTTTATCTGGAATTGGGAAATCTTGCTTATCTCTTTTTGGTAAAACATAAACCATTATTTTTTTCCAAATTGGAGTTGCCCCTGACACACCAGAAGCAATTTTTCCCATCGGTGTATTATTATTATTTCCCACCCACACTACACTTAATAAATTTGGTGTCCAACCAATTGCCCAATTATCTCTTTTATCATTAGTTGTTCCAGTTTTAACTGCTACCTTATATCCACCCACTTGAAGTCCATTAACCACTCCAAAAGTCAATTCCCGAGCACTATTATCCGATAAAATATCTGAAATAATAAAGGCCTCTTGTGGTGTCATCACTTTTTTACCATCTGGTGTTTTATATTCTTCTAAAATTCTGCCATTTCTATCTTCAACTTTTAAAATCCCAATTGCTTTCATACTTGTCCCTCCATTAGCAAAAGCTGTATAAGCCGAAGCCAATTCGATCATTTTTATTTCACCACCACCCAAAGTTACTGATAATCCAAACTTGGCTAAATTTTCTTTTGTTGGTGCCAACGTTGTTAAACCCATATCATTCGCTAAAGTCAACATATTTTCTATTCCTACATTTGCCAATGTTTTTACTGCTGTCACATTTATTGAATTACCCAAAGCATTACGTAAAGACATTGGGCCATTAAATTTACCATTATAATTCTGCGGACTATAATCTTTTTGACCACCAACCCCAATAAAAGTTACCGGAGTATCCATAATCATTGTTGATGCTGTCATTCCATTTTTAATTCCAGCTAAATAAGTTACCGGTTTAATTGCTGAGCCAGGCTGTCTTAAGGCTTGAGTCACCACATTAAAATTACCATCAGTTTTAGTTGAAAAATAATCTCTAGACCCCACCATTGCTAAAACTTGGCCATTAGTTGGGTCTAAAATCAATGCCGCACCATTACTTATTCCCAAATTTTCAGCCTTATCAACTTCTGTACTAACTATTTTTTGTGCCTCTTCTTGCATTTCCAAATCCAAAGTTGTCGTAATTTTTAGACCACCACCCTCAACCACTGCTTCTCCATATTTTGCCGCTAATAAATCTTTTATCCAAAAAACAAAATGTGGTGCTTTAGTAGTTGAACCACTAGCAAATTTATAATTTTTAGCTTCCTCCATTGTTGAACTAGCCAATTCCTTACTAATATAACCATCTTCAACCATTCTAGTTAATACATGATTAGTCCTAGCCACATAGGCTGTTGGTGTCTTTGAAAAAGGTGAATAAACACTTGGTAATTGTGGTAATCCTGCCAAAATCGCACATTCGGTCAAATTTAATTCCTTAACTGATTTTCCAAAATATTGTTGAGCTGCCGGTTCAGCACCCCAAGAAGCTCCGCCATAAGGTGCTTCATTTAAATACATCGACAAAATTTCATCCTTACTATATTTTGCATCAATCTGAATTGATAAAATTAATTCTTTAATTTTTCTAGTTAAAGATCTTTCGGTGGTTAATAAAACATTTCTTGTCAATTGTTGGGTTAAAGTCGACCCGCCAGTTACCTTACCAAAATAAAATACATTTTTAATAATTCTAAAAGGAGTCAATGGATCAAAACCACTGTGCTTATAAAACTCTTTATCTTCTACTGCCACCGTTGCTTTTTTTAGATAATCAGGCACATCGCTAAAAGCCACTGGATCTCTTTTGGCCTGATCATAAATATCATACAAAGGTTTACCATTTCGATCATAAACTTTACTAGAATATCCATCTCTTCTCACCACTTTTGAAGGAGTTGGTAAATCTTTAGAAAACCAAATAAACAAAATAACCAAAACAACAAAACCAATTCCTATTAAAGCCAAAAGTGCCCTAAAAAATCTAAACCAAAAATCTTTACTCTTAAAATTAACTTTACGTTTAACTTTCATCATTAAATTAGCAAAATTAATAACCACCCAACTTTTTATTTTTATTAAAAAATTCAATATTCTATCTTTCATTTAATTAAAACCATCAACGGAGCCATTAATCCCGACAATAACAACATCAACAAAGTCACAACTAAGATAGTTTTTGTAATTGTCTTTTTCTTAATTTTCATAACCTAATCTTAGCATAAAGTAAAACCTGATATCATAATTTATGGATAGCCTTTCTCAAATACCCAGCATTGGCTCAAAAACTCTCGAAAAACTTAAACGTCTTAATATTAATCATCCAAAAGATTTACTTTATCATTTTCCCAGTCGTTACATCGATTTTTCTCATTCAGTCAAAATAAATTCCATTCAAGAAAATACCAATGTCACCATTACTGGAAAAGTTTTAGATTTTAAAAACATTTACACCCGAAATGGTAAAAATATTCAAAAAGCCACCATATCTGATAATACTGGAAAAATAGATTTAATTTGGTTTAATCAACCTTATCTTACTCAAAGTATCAAAACAGGGGACACTTTAAGTTTTGCCGGTGCTGTTTCTCTCTACCAAAACAAAAAAACTATTATTGCGCCAATTCATGGCCAATATAATACTGGCAAAATTATTGCTATTTACCCAGAAACCAGCGGTCTTGGCTCCAATTGGTTTCGAAAAATTATTCAAACCCAAATAAATAATTTACTAAAAGATATTAAAGAAACTTTACCAATTAATTTAATTAAAAAATTCAAATTATTAGATTTAAAAAATTCTCTCCTTCAAATTCATTGCCCCACTAACGACCAAATTCTAACTCAAGCCAAAAACAGACTCGCCACCGAAGAAATTTTATCTCTTCAAATTAAATCCCATATTTCCAAAAAAGACTGGCTTAAAAAAAATCCTAAAACTAAATTTAAAATTACTAAAAAAATAGATCAAGAAATCAAAAATTTAATTAAATCATTATCCTACGAATTAACTGATTCTCAAAATAAAGTTATTTCTGAAATTTTTTCCGATTTAGCTAACCCCAATCAAGTTATGAATAGACTCCTTCAAGGTGATGTCGGCTCGGGCAAAACGATTGTCGCTCTAATTGCCTGTTATTTAGCTCATTTAAATAATTCTCTTTCAGTTATTATTGCTCCCACTGAAATTTTAGCCAACCAACACTATCAAAGTTTTCAAGAAATATTAAAAAATAAAAACATTCCCATTTTTTTATTAACCGGATCCAAAAAAATCGACCTTAAAAAAATACCTAAAAATGGGATATTAATCAGCACTCACGCCATAATTTATCAAAAATTAAATCTAAAAAATAAAATATCACTTCTAATTGTTGATGAACAACATAAATTTGGTGTAAAACAAAGATCATTTTTAAATTCATCAACTAAAATACCTCATTGTCTCACTATGACCGCCACTCCAATTCCCAGAACCATTAGTTTAACTTTATTGGGCAATTTAGATCTTTCTATAATCGACACTTTACCTAAAAACCGTCTTCAAATAAAAACTTTTTTAGTTCCCGATCACAAAAAAAACAGTTGTTATAAATGGATCGAAAACGAAATTAAAAAAACAAAAAGCCAAGCCTTTATTGTCTGTCCATTTATAGACATTTCCGAAACCATGGCCAGTGTTAAATCAGCCATCAAAGAATTTGATTATTTTTCTCAAAATATTTTCCCAAATTTAAAATTAGATTTAATTCATGGAAAAATAAAATCAAAAGATAGAGAAAATATCATCCAAAAATTTCAAGAAAATAAAACTAATATTTTAGTCACCACTCCCATTATCGAAGTTGGTGTCGATATACCAAATTCTTCAATAATTATTATTCAATCAGCCGACCGATTTGGATTGGCTCAACTTCATCAGCTCCGCGGTCGAATTGGCAGGGGACATCAACAAAGTTATTGTTATCTTTTTACAGAATCAACTAATCAAAAAGCTATCGACAGATTAAGTTTCCTAGAAAAAAATCATAACGGTCTTAAAATTGCCGAATATGATTTAAAAACACGAGGACCAGGTGAAGCTTTTTCAATAATTCAGCATGGTTTCCCGTCTCTAAAAATTGCCAGTTTTTCTGATACTAAATTAATCAGTTTCAGCCAAGAAATTTTAAAAGAAATTATAAATAATTATCCCGATTTTAACTTTTCCCAAATCACCTCAGAAAATATAACTAACGAATCAATTGGGAGTAATTAAACTATTTTATACTCAAATATTTTTTAATTTTATCTAATTCTTCTAATATTGTATCTAATTTTAGATTAGTTATATTAATTTCACTCTTATCATCGTTTTGAAAAAATATATCAATTGGTTGTCTGGTTATTTCAGCAATTTTTTTTAAAGTCAGTACTGGAGGAATTGCTCTACCAGATTCATAAGCACTAACAGTTTTATCTGATATAGATATTTCATTAGCGAGCTCTTTTTGAGAAAGCTTAGCTAACTTTCTTGCTCGACTAATAGCTTGACCTAAAATTAAAACTTCATTCATAAAACACCCAAATTATTTTAACTAAAAAAATGGGAGGATTTTAATTATACCATATCTATTATTATTAGAATATATATTTAATTTTAAGTACAAGAGATAAATTTAATCTCTTGATATTAGAAAAAAATAGTGTATTATCAAACTTAAGAATAAAATTTATTTTTAAATAAAATTCAAATAAATAGAATCTAAGCACCTTAAAATATGACAAGAAACTTGTAAAACGAATAGCTGTTTTAAATCAAGTTTTTTGTTTATATAAACTCCAAACCTAAATACAGTGTAAAAGCTACACTAGAAAGGAGAATTACCATGTCTGACGATAGACGACAAGACGATGTATTGTATCCAGACAGTCAGGGCTGGTTGCATAGAACCCCTCAGGAAGCAATCAGAGAAAACCAAAGGCAAGAAGACTCCTTCAGTCGCGGTTCCAGTGGTGGTTGCCCACAAGATCCAGATCAAGTGCCAACACCACGATCCACCGACAGATGAGTCAACAGTAAAAAAAGAAGAAAGAGTGGTTTTAAAAAACCTTAAAAAAATTAAAAACTTTGCTCTTTCTTCTCCTCTTCTTATATAATTAAGGAAAACAAAAATAAAATGAATTACATAAATATTTTTTATAAAAAAATTAAAGAAAAATATAAAAAAAGAAAATTAATTATTTCCTCTAAGGAAATAAAAAAAAACATAAACACTCTCGTTCAACAAGCTAAAAAAAAATATTCTAAACTATCTAAACCAAAATTATGCAGCCCTAAGTCCTATATCAGTCTTTGGGTAAATGAAGAGATCAGTAAAGATATTGCCCAAAAAAGTCTTACTACAATTAAAATTAATAATCCTCCAAATAATTTTAAAGCCACTGTTAGTTTTTATCAAAAATATCCACCATCTTCTACTAAGGAAACAAAACAAAAAAATCTTAATGATATGAGAAAAAGGTGGTTATTGGTAGTTAAAGAAAGAAATGAATTTTCCTTAGATAATGGCCATAAATCAAGGATAAACATGTCTTTAAAGAATTCCAATATTTCAAAACTTGAATACGATGAATTTTTAAAAAACATCAATAATATTATTGCTTTCTACCAAAAACCAATCCAAAATATTGATAATTTCTGTCTAGTCTGCAACAATGAAATTTTCCCTTTCAATAATTTATCTGATTTTTTATGTTTTTTTAAAAAAAAGAATATTTTTTATAAAAAAAATGAAAATAGAATTAAGATTCAAAGTGAAAACTGTTCAAAAACAGAATATATCAAAGAAACTGACACTTTTGAAATAACTCTAGACCAAAAAACCAACATCAATCATCAAATATTAGACTTAATCCACGAATTAGCTCATGCAGATTCAATGGCAAAAATTTTTAAACAAGACAAATTTTTAAAATCAAAG
>Ga0247841_10010189_pt1 | contig 12872 bp, 9 predicted proteins | sample LaCruzMarch2015__2_FD_192410 | JGI IMG/M metagenome (GOLD analysis project Ga0247841, IMG submission 192410) | Freshwater microbial communities from meromictic Lake La Cruz, Castile-La Mancha, Spain - LaCruzMarch2015_18m | ecosystem: Environmental > Aquatic > Freshwater > Lake | place: Spain... | reverse complement strand
ATTCACAAAGAATGGAATAATCTTGATTTCCTAAAATCAGAAAAACAGACGGGGGTGATAAGTTATAATATACTCAAGGGTATACCTTTCCCCGCCAATACCTTTGAGGGGGTATATCACTCTAATTTTCTAGAACATTTAGATAGGGAAGAGGGAGAACGTTTTATCATGGAATGCTACAGAGTATTAAAAAACGGAGGAACACTTAGGATGGTAGTACCTGATTTAGAACTTCTAGCTAAAGAGTATCTTAAAGCACTGAAACTTAACAATAACAAAAAACAAGAATATGAATTTGCGAAAATTAACCTTATAGATCAGATGACTCGGACAAAAATCGGAGGATATTTGGGGGATTTTTTAAGAGATCCCAAAAACAGAGATTTTCTGATAAAAAAAATGGGAAGATCTAATGTTGATTACTATACTCTTCAAAAAAATGTTTCTACAAATAAAAGAAAATTGCTTTTTATGATTAAGATGATTCTTGAAAAAATAGAAATAAAGGAGAATACTCCAAAAAATACGGGAGAACTTCATAAATGGATGTATGATCGTTATTCACTAACATTATTACTTAAAAAATGTGGATTTAAAAATTGCAAGGTAGTCGAATATAACAAAAGCAGAATAAAAAATTGGAACAATTACTTTTTAGACATGAACCTTGATGGTAGTAAATATAAAATAGATGGTCTTTTTATGGAGGCAGTAAAATGAATATACTTCAAGTAAGCACTTTTGAAAAGACTGGGGGAGCCGCAATGGTTGCATATAAATTACACCATGAATTTAAGAAAAATCATAAATCTAAGCTATTGGTAGGAGTAAAATCATCAAATGACAGAGATACCATAGAATTCCCCTTTTTCATTAGAAAAATTAGAAAACAAATGCGTATATTTGAAAAACATACAGGCTTTCAATATTTTTTTGATCCATCCTATTTTTGGTTTCTCAAAAAAAGTAATTATTCAAAATATGACATAATAAATTTACACAATATTCATGGCGATTATTTTAACATATATACACTCTTAAAAATATTAAAACACAAAAAAGTTATTTGGACACTTCATGACATGTGGACAATGACTGGGCACTGTGCATATTCATATGGGTGCAAAAATTGGAAGAATGAATGCGATGTTTGCCCACATTTAGATTATTACTCTCCTCTTAAAAAAGATCGAGCCCATTATTTATTTCAACTTAAGAAAAAAATTCTTAATAATCCAAACTTATATTTAATAACTCCTTCAGATTGGTTAAAAAATTTAGTTGAGAAAAGTATGCAACCAAAGAATAATATTAGTTTGATATACAATGGGGTAGATCATAATCTGTTTAAACCTCGAGATAAACAGACTATTCGAAACAAGCTCGGAATAAGCAATAAAAAAAAAGTAATCTTATTCAATACTATGGGAAGAAAAAACCCGCAGAAGGGTTTTAGTTATCTAATAAACGCATTAAAAAAAATAAAGGATAAAACGAATGTCTCCCTGTTGATAGTGGGGGATAATGGTAGATTTAAACTTGATGGATTTGAAACTATCAATGCTGGTCTGATAGATTCTGAAAGAAAAATTGCGGAATATTATGCATGTGCAGATATATTACTTTATCCATCTATCCAAGATAATTGCCCCCTGGTCGTCCTAGAGGCAATGTCATGCGGTTTGCCTGTTGTCACATTTAATACGGGAGGAATCCCGGAGTTAGTTCAACATAAAAAAACAGGTTATATCGCTAAATATAAAAACGTGGATGATTTAACAAAGGGGATAAACCTATTACTAAAAAACCCTGGTTTAAGAAAAAAATACGGGGTTCAATCAAGAAGAAGAATAATAGAGAAGTTTACTTTAAAAAAACAGGTTCAAAATTATTTAAGATTGTACCATAAATTGTTGGATGGAAATAAATGAGATTACTTAACAAGGCAATAAAATATTTTAAAGAATCGTACGGGGTATTTTTCCTCTTGTACTTTAGAGATATTCTTATTTTACCCATGTGGTTCATTAGAAGAAAACCGATTCCAGCACCCCCCCTTATTAAACTTAGAATTCTAGAAAAGTGTCAAAAAAAATTTAATTTACCAATTTTTATAGAGACCGGGACTTTTTATGGTTCCTCCCCCTTTTATTTAAGAAAAAAATTTAAAAGAATTTATTCTATTGAACTGAGTAAAACTCTTTATAAAAATGCAAAAGAGCGTTTGTTTAAATTTAGAAACATTACATTAATACAGGGGGATAGTGCCAAAATTCTTCCAAGTTTACTTAAGTCTATAAACACCCCTTGTTTTTTTTGGCTTGATGGACATTATTCAGGGGGTATTACGGCAAAATCCAAAATAGAAACACCCATTTTAGAAGAAATTGATGCTATTAACAATCACAAGGTTAAAACCCACGTTATAGCAATTGATGATGCTAGACTCTTTGATGGAACTAAGATGTATCCACGTTTGTCTACCTTATTCAAAAAGCTAAAAAGAATTAACAAGGATTATAAAATAGTTATTATACATGATATAATATTTGCGATGCCAAAATGAAAAAACTAAAACTCTCTATAATTACTCCTTCTTTCAACTGTGGAAAATATATTGAGCAAGCGATTCTGAGTGTTTTAAAACAGGATTATAAAAATTTTGAGTATATTGTCATAGATGGGGGATCTACAGATAATACTCTAAAAATTCTAAAGAAATATTCAAAAAAATATCCCAAAAAGTTTAGATACATATCCGAACCTGACAAGGGCCAAACAGATGCGATAAATAAAGGATTACGCATGTCAACTGGAGATTGGTTTATATGGCTAAATGCAGATGATTATTATGAACCAAATGTATTCTCTAAACTTGCAAACTATCTGAGATTAAACAATAAGCGGGGGGTAGTGTATGGAAATTGTTTTACAGTAGAAGGGAATAAAAAGATACTTTCAATACCTCCAAAAAAAGTAAATTTCTATAGTCAAAAAAACGGCTGCATAATCTATGGACCAACTAGTTTCTTTAATATGAAAAAACTAAAACAAGTTGGAGAATTTGATGAAAAGTTATATCTCTGGATGGATTATGAGATGTACATAAGACTTTCTAAAATATCCCCATTTAAGTACATAGATTTAGACATTGCAAATTTTAGGCTTAGACCCGACCAAAAAAGCAGATCGCAAGGGAATAAATCTCTTTTGGAAGAGGAAAGAAACAGGATAATTAGGAAATATTATCCCATATACTTTTTTATTTTTATCTTAAAAAACATACTAACAAAATGGAGAGAAAAAATAAAAAACTGGTTTCAATAGTTATCCCCACGTATAATTCCAAAGATTATTTAATTGAAGCTATAAACAGCTGTCTTAAACAGACATACAAAAAGATAGAGATACTTATATGTGATGACGGTTCAACAGATGAAACAAAATCTCTTATTAAAACATTTTTAAAGAAATACCCCAGAAAAATACGATATTTTAAATTAAAACATAGCGGTTCACCAGCCATCCCCAGAAATATTGGTATGAAAGCTGCTAATGGTGAATACATAGCCTTTTTGGATTCTGATGATGTTATGAAAAAGGATAGAATAAAAGAACAAGTTTCATTAATAGAAAAACTTAATGATACAGATATTATCTGCACAAATGCCTCAATAATAGACGAGAATTCAAAAGAGAAAGGCAGTTATACCCAAAATTTAGAAGAAGAATTGTTATCTTTAGAAAAATTACTCCAGAATAATTATATAATACAATCTACTGTCCTGATGAAAAAGAGTGTATTATCAAAGATAGGTTATAATTTAGAAAAAGAAACAGGATATCATGAGGATTATGAATATTGGCTTAGGGCAAGCGCATTAAAAGTGAACGTATATTACTTCCCAAAAGAGCTAATATACTACAGACTAAATCCCGGAGGTATATCCCGCAAAATGTCAACTTCTCAGGGTTTAATAAAAAGTATTAAAACCCTTGAAATCCTCTCCCAGAATAAAGATTTAAGCGAGGATACAAAAAAAATGTTTAGTGACCAAATTAAAAATAATAAAAAAAGAATACTCATAGAAAATCTGAAAAAATATAAGGAGATTTATTTTTTTATGAGAAACATTTCGTTTAGCATGCTTTACCCATTAATCTATCTATCTAAATTGTTAAGATTTAATATAATTCTTAAACATAGGCAAAAAATTAAATTACATCTTGGTTGTGGAGAAAAATATTTAGATGGATACATAAATATAGATTACCCTCCATTCCACACCAACATTCAAACCAGATATAAAAAAGTTGACTACTATTGCGACATTACCAAGTTAAAACTAAATAATAATTCGGTAGATGAAATAAGACTTCATCATGTTTTTGAACATTTTACATATCCGGAATCCTTATCCTTGCTCGTAAGATGGAACAAAGCATTAAAATTAAATGGAAAATTAATCATTGAAACTCCCGACATAAAAGCCTGTTTTAAAGAATTCTCTTTACAAAAAGAATTTAAAAAACAGGCACAAATCTTAAGGCACATCTTTGGTTCTCACGAAGCATCTTGGGCAATACATAAAGATGGATGGTATGACGAAAAATACAAATTTATCTTAAATAAGATAGGATTTCAAATAGAAAAAATTGAGTTTACTAAACATAAGTCAACAAGAAATATTACTGTGATTGCAAATAAAAAAGAAAGTTTTTCAGATGAGGAATTAAAAAAACGTTTGAAAGAAATTTTAAGTTTGTATCTTATTGATGAATCTGAAATTAAATTACTAAATGAATGGGTTTCTATGATTAAATTAAAATGAAAATACTTCATACTGTTGAGAATTACGACCCCGATATATGCGGGATGGCAGAAGTAGTGAAACAAATATCAGAAAGACTTGTAAAACTGGGCCATAAAGTTACTGTGGCAACATCAAAAAATCCAAAAAGAAAATGTAAAATAATTGGGGGAGTTAATATTGTAGAATTTGACATCAAAGGCAATCTTGTTAGAGGTTTTGAAGGTGAGGTGGACAAGTATAAGAATTTTCTAATAAACTCCCGGTTTGATATAATCACGAATTTTGCCGCACAGCAATGGGCAACAGATCTTATGCTCCCCCTGCTGGATAAAATAAAAGTAAAAAAAGTAAATGTTCCTACTGGTTTTTCAGGTTTGTATAGATCGGAATACAAGGAGTATTTTGAAAATATGAAAATATGGATGAAAAAATATGATCTTAACATATTTCTCTCAGATAATTATTGTGATATTGATTTTGCAAGAGAAAATAAAATACGAAACAATATATTAATTCCAAATGGTGCATCAACTGAAGAATTTTTAGGCATTGATAAAATAGACATAAAAACCAAGCTTAATATCCCCAAAAATAATTTCCTTATTCTCCTAGTTGGTTCCCATACATTATTAAAGGGGCATAAAGAAGCTATAAAGATTTTTAGAAATGCAAATATTAGAAATGCAACATTGTTAATAGTAGGGTACGAACCAAAAGCAAAAAATAAAAATAATATCATTTGGCTTTTGAGAAAAGTATTATTCCTCCTTTTAGGTATCTATGGAAAGTGTATCGAAAAATGTAGACGTTCAGCACTTTTTTTTAATAATTCTCCATCCAGATGGTGGGATAATAAAAAAATAATTATAAAAAGCCTCCAAAGAGAACAAACTATCAGTGCATATAAACAAGCAGATTTATTTTTATTTCCTTCAAATGTTGAGTGTTCACCAATTGTATTATTTGAATGTATGGCTTCAAAAACACCTTTTTTGGTAACAGATGTCGGCAATTCTAAAGAGATTAATAAATGGTCCAATTCAGGCATATTATTGCCAACTAAAAAAGATGGTAATGGGTATAGTCATGCACAGATAAATGAATCTTCTAAAATACTTGAGAAAATCTTTTACAATAGAGAAAGAAGAAAAATTATGGCTGAAGCCGGGTTTAGAGCATGGAAAAAAAGATTTACCTGGGGAAAAATTGCAGAGAGATATGAACAGGCATATGGGAGGTTATTGAGAATATGATTAAATTATTAAAAAAATTCGCTTTTAATACTTTTTATAGAACTTGGAAGTATGAGAATTCTATATTGAATAAAAATTGCACTGAATTTGAAGTTAATAACTGGATAGTTTCTGACTTTGTACTTAAAAAATTAATCCCCGTTATTGGTATAAAACCTTTCCCCCTTAACGAGTTATTCTTTATGACCACAACAGTTTTAAAATTCAACCCAACACACATCTTTGAATGGGGAACACATATTGGTAAATCTGCAAGAATATTTTATGAAATTATTAAATCATTTAATATTAAATGTGAGATACATTCAGTTGATTTGCCGGATGAAATTCATCACATTGAACATCCAAAAAATAAAAGAGGAAAGCTTGTTAGGGGGATTAAAGAAGTCCATCTGCACCAAGGCGACGGTTTAGATATTTCTTTAAAAATTTATAAAGAAATAAATGGTGAATGCAGACCACTTTTTTTTCTAGACGGAGATCACAGTTATGAATCAGTAAAAAGGGAATTGGAAGGAATAACAAAAGAAGTTTCAAATCCCATAATCTTAGTTCATGACACATTTTATCAATCAAAAGAATCAAATTATAATATCGGCCCTTACAAGGCAATTCAAGATATAACCCTTAAATATCCTAATAAATACAAAGTAAACTCCCCGGATATCGGTCTTCCTGGAATGAGTTTATTGTATATCAATAATAGAAGATTAAAGAAAAACATCCTCAAAAAATAAATTAAGGAGCATTTAAAAATTTTAAAATCATAAAAAATGATTAAGCCCAAAAGATATACCCACATTAAACACAATGTATTTTATTTATTAAAAAAGTTTAGAAATAACATATACTCTCGTCTTAATGGGATATATTTGCTTAAAAGTCAATACTGGACAATTGTGGATCTTGAAGATTTTCAAAATAGAAGACTTAGAAAGATTGTAAGATATGCTTATAAAAACATTTCGGGTTATAAAAAAAAATTTGATGAAGCAGGAATAAAACCTTCTGATATTATGACAAGAAAAGATTTGTATAAACTTCCGATTATAACCCGAGAAGAATTACAGAATAACAACAGTTTTATTAATAAAAAATTAATTTGTGCGACACTATTTACCGGTGGCTCTACGGGAACCTCTCTCAAGTATTATGAATCCAGGGAAAGTGCATTTATGAGAATAGAATCGCATCATAGGGGATGGTTATGGAATGGGTATAAACCGGGAAAGAGGATTGCAATTATAGCCTCTTCACAAGGAAGCATCTGTGAAGAAAATGTCCTTCATCTTAATGGTGATCTTACTGAAAAAAACTTAAAAAATAACGTAAAAAAACTTAAAAAATTTAAACCACAACATCTAAGGGGCTATACTGGTTCTCTTTATATCCTTGCAAAATATTGTTTAGACAATAATATCAAAATTGGGGGGATAGAGTCTATAAATCCAATAAGCGAAAATCTTTATGATTTTCAAAGAGAAATAATTGAAAAAGCATTCAAATGCAAGGTCTTTGAAGAGTATTGTTGTAATGATGGGGGGGCTTGCGCTTGGGAATGTGAAGAACATAACGGACTTCATTACTTCATGGAAAGGGCGATTATAGAGGAAGTTAATGGAGAGATGATTGTAACAGATTTATGGAATAAGGCAATGCCCTTTATTAGATATAAAAATGGGGATGCCATAAGATTTTTAGATAAAAAATGTAAATGTGGAAGAAACTTATCTCTAATTAAAGTTAGGGGGAGAACAAATGATATACTCATTTCTAAGAAAGGTCCGATAAGCCCATCATTTTTAATCCATCATGGAATTGGATTGGTCGGAGTAGATAAGAAAAAAACAGATTTTAGGGGCGGGATTAGAGCAGTTCAGTACATTCAAAAACTGGGATATCTTTTAAGAGTCAATATTATAAAAAATAATTGGTGCACCAAAGAAACAATTCAAAAATTTAAGAGAAAACTAGTGGAGATAACCCACCATATGAAATTACAGATTAATTTCGTTGATGACATTCCTAAAACAAAAAAAGGAAAAAGAGCGTTTATAATTAATGAAGATAAAGAACTCTTAAAGAAATGGAAGTTAGTTAAATAAAATGATAATTATAAAACTAATGGGCGGCCTAGGAAATCAAATGTTTCAGTATGCTATTGGCAGACATTTTGCATTGAAAAATAACACACAATTACTTCTTGATACTTCTACATTTAATAAAAAAAGATTTAGGAATTTTAGAAAAAATAAAGATACTACTCGTACTTATGAACTTAATGCCTTCAACATATCTGCCAAGGTTACTTCTAAATATGAAATAATATACGCCCGCCTCATAGAACATATATTTTCCAAATTTTCTTTTCTTGAAAGAGCATACGTAAAACAAAAAAATAATTATTTTGATAAAAAAGTTCTGTTTAATCACCAAAAAAATATGTACATTGAAGGATTTTGGCAATGTGAGAAATATTTTGAGGATATCAAAGATATTATCAAACAAGATTTTAAAATAAAAATAAAACCAGATAAACAAAACGAGGCCATGCTAAAAAAAATTGAAGGAACTAATTCTATTTGCGTACATATTAGGAGGGGTGATTATGCCACCGATCCTAGAACAAAAGAGAACCATGGGCTATGTTCTCTAAGATATTACTACAATTCTATTAATTTTATCAAAAAAAGAACAAAAAATTCTGTCTTTTATATATTCTCCGATGACCCTAATTGGGTAAAAAATAATCTGAAAATAAAAGACAAAACTACTTTTGTAGATATTAACGGCGTAGATAAAGCATATGAGGATTTAAGATTAATGTCAAATTGTAAACATTTCATTACAGCAAATAGTTCATTTAGCTGGTGGGCAGCATGGTTATCAAATAATCCAAACAAGATAATATGCGCTCCAAAAAAATGGTTTAATCAAGTTGACGAGGGCGATATTGTCCCAAAATCCTGGGTTAGAATCAAAGGCTGATTCATATTATCTTATAAACATAAAAATCTCCAATTATTTTTTCCAATTCAAAATATTTATCTGGTCTATACTTATTAAAAGATTGATTAAAATCAACTAAAATGGTGGTTTTAGTTAACTCGTCTGTTAAATCAACAAATTGAAACCCATATTTATCCATAGATTCCCCACTAATTCTATACAAAATAGCTTCCGATCTACTGGGGACTAAAGTTTGACTAATGGGTTCGAACAAGTATAATAAATCTCTAAAATCAGACTTTCCTTCTGAAACATAATATGTTACATTATAATTTTTCATAGTTTCGGAAAATCCAAAATTATTAATTTGGCTTCTTATTGTATCACCAAAAGTTGCAGGAGATCTAAATGAAAGAAGGATTAATCCCTGATTTACCCTTCCCCCCCTCCCGATTATTCTTTCATTGGGTTTAACAATTTCTTTTAGAAAATCAACCGTTTCGGAAAATCCCTTAACATGATCTTCCGTCATACTTAATCGTTTTGCCTCTCTATCATAGATATCATAAGAGAGATTAGCGAAAGTTAGAACCAGAATAAGAACGATAATCACATTAATAAACTTCTTTTTAGAAAAGTTCATAATTGCCTGAAAAAAAGAACATACAATCAAGATGAATAAAAGAACGAGAACATGTCTATAGTAATTATGAAAAAAGACACCTTTTGAAGAAAGAATAACATATGATAAAACCGATAATATAAATGCTAAATTACCATTGACTTTTTTCTATAAATAAAAATGCTAATCAAACCCAAGAACACAAACAACCATACAATCTCTGGAAAATAGTTTTCCATTTGTTTAAAGATTAGATAATACATTTCCCACTTAAATAGAATAGAAAAATCCGGCAAAAAGTCTCTTTGAAGTTCGACTATTCTTTTATATAATAAAACAATAATCGGAACTGGTAGTACCAAAAAAGGAATAAACAAGATTTTTTGAGAAGTGAATTTATTTATAATATACTTATCGATATTCTCCTGCCTAAAAAGGAGATATACTGCTGTAATCAAAGAAACCCCAAAAAATATCAAAAATATCTGTTTGGGAAGAGAATACAATGGCACTTTCTTAATTAAAACAGAAAACACCGTATACGGAAGAAGAGCCAATATTATAAACTTAATAGAGGTCATCAATTTATCTTTGTTTTTTATTTTATCTGTTAAAATAAGAATTAAGATTAATGGAAGAATTATTATTAAAAAAGAATCTTTCATTAAAATTGAAAAACCTACAAATAGATAGGACTGAAGTTTTTTACCATTAAGATACAAAATGATTCCTATCAACATAAATAACAAAGCGGGCATATCTAAAACCGTAATAAAAAAAAAGTTATGAAGAAAGGTATTGACGCTTAGGAACAAGGCACCAAAAAGAGCAACATATTTATTCAATGTCTTCTTTAATAAAAAATAAAAGGATACAATTATAATAATATCCAAAAAAGTTAGTAGATACCTTACTAGTAAAAGGAAAGGAATATATTTTATTAGAAACATCCCGGGGAATAAAATCCATTCATAAAAAGGAAAAGAGGGGTAAGCCCTATTACTATAATTCTCAATATTGCCATAGAAATTGTTTTCATAATGAAAAAAGTTACCCTGCTGATATGAATTGATGACCCCCGGTAAATAGGTTCTAAATTTACTATAATTTGGGGATTCAATTATATTATTACCATAATAGGGTAAGGTTAAATTTATAAAAATTAAAATGACCAAAATCAACCCCGCTACATACCACCAACCTTCCCCATACACCCACCTCACAACACTCCTCAAACCCCAAATCCTCGCAAGTCTCGGAAACCTCTTATCAAACTCCTCATAACGCCTCTTCTCTGCCTTCTCTTCATCCTCCTTCTCCTTCTCTATCTCCCCCACAACATCCCTATTCATCCAGAACACCAATGCTCCAATTGCGATTGTCGCAATTGTAAGAAACATTTGATAGCTTTCTAGAAAACCAATAAATGCCTTCAAAAAAGAGATATTATTAATAAAATCAAACTTTAGTGAAGAAACAGTTACCAATAATAACAAGAACAAAAAAACATACTTGGGAAACTCAAACCAAAAACCCGCTTTCTGCTTTCTAAATATAAGGAAAAGCCAAACAAAAGCTATCGCAAGAAGAGCATATCCAAAATAAACTAGATAAAAATCAAAAGAAAAACTGACAATATTCAGCATTACGACTAAGAAAGACAAAATTAAAAAAAACTTGATAAATGTTGCGCTTATTCTCATGTTTGTTTTGTATTAGTTTATTCTAGACAAAACGAACAGTCTGGAAATTCCCAATTTCCAGAATATCAAAAACCTTGTATGGCCAAACCGGTACGGTTTAGTGGGTTTTTGAGTTATTTTGTCTATTTATCTAAAGAGTTAGACTGCTATTTAAACGTTTTTAATGTCATTTTTTAAGGGTGACGAAAGAAGGGCGAAAGGACAGGCAAATCTCACACAATCTCCACCCTAAATCCAAACCGTTTCTAAAAATAGAAAAAAATACGCATAAATAGTAAATGAATTACTGGGTTTAACATATTAATCATAAAGGAGTATAGAAAAGTTTAAATACTCTACCTAACATAGATTATTAAAATAAGTTAACTAGACTTAACTAATAATATGGATAACCAAAAAATATTTGAGGCATTAGAAAGAAGCAATCCGTGGTGGAAAGGTGAGTTTGAATTAGATTACAAGCCAAGAATAATTTATGAAGAAATAAAAAAATTTATGAAAAACCGACAAATTATTTCTTTAACTGGATTAAGGAGAACAGGAAAAACAACGATTTTGCTTAAAATAGTAAAAGACTCTATTATTAATTATGGAAAAGAAAAGGTAATTTATTTTTCATTTGATGACTTTAGAGATACTAAATTAAAAGATGTTATTGATGTTTATTTTGAATTAATGAAGAAAGACAGTAGTGAATCGTTTTTATTTTTGTTTGATGAAATACAGAAAGTTCCTGGATGGGAAGAACAATTAAAAAGAATTTATGATGAAAATAAAAAATTTAAGTTCATAATTTCTGGCTCTGAATCTCTTTTCATAAGAAAAGGAACACGAGAAAGCCTTGCCGGAAGAATGTTTGAATTTCAAATAAAAACATTATGTTTAAAGGAATTTTTGAATTTTAAAGGAAAAAAGTTTGATAACCTTGTTTTATACAAAAAAGAAATTCTTTCTGAATTTAGAAATTTTTTAGACTGCAATGGATTTCCCGAAATTATCAATGAAAATAAAGAAGTTATAAGAAAATACATTAAAGAAAATGTTGTTGAAAAGATAATCTACCGGGATATCCCCCAGATTGTGCCAATTGAAAATCCTGAGATTCTTTCACAGATGTTTAATATAATTGCAAAAGAGCCAGGACAAATGATTCAGATGGATAAAATAGCAAAAGAACTTGGTATTTCTAGGCAGACAGCATCAAATTACCTTGACTATCTTGAGAAATCTTTTTTAATAAGAAAATTATATAACTTTTCAAAAAATGCAAGAAAGACCCAAACGAGATTAAAAAAATATTATCCGGTTATTCTTTTTCCAGAAGAGATAGAGAATAGGGAAATTTTCGGGAGTGTTTTTGAGACCTTTGCTGTAAATGAGCTCAATGCAGAATTTTTCTGGAGAGACACTTATAAAAATGAAGTAGATATTATCTTAAAAAATAAAGAGATAATCCCAATTGAAATAAAAGTTTCAAATATAGAAACAAAACCTCTTAATTTATTTATTAATAAATTCAATCTAAAAAAAG
>Ga0247841_10010187_pt1 | contig 12873 bp, 11 predicted proteins | sample LaCruzMarch2015__2_FD_192410 | JGI IMG/M metagenome (GOLD analysis project Ga0247841, IMG submission 192410) | Freshwater microbial communities from meromictic Lake La Cruz, Castile-La Mancha, Spain - LaCruzMarch2015_18m | ecosystem: Environmental > Aquatic > Freshwater > Lake | place: Spain... | reverse complement strand
CGAAGCTTCTTCTCGGAAATTCGGGAACGGAAGCAGTAGCGGTTTTTCATGAGCAGGATGAGGGAAAGCTTACCTCAGACTCTGCTCAACGTTTCATGAGCCAACATAAATCTGTCCATCAACACTTAATCGACTATGTTTTATGATGCCCGAAATATTTTTGCCGGCAGCTATGACATCCCCTTCTTCTACCGTTCCTCCACCATCTGCAGCTAACTGATCTTTTGCAACATGAATTGATGGATCAAATCTTTTGAGTTCTACAGCCCCCTTTTCTGTTGGTAGAAAATAAGTCATAACATTATTATAAATAATTGTCTATTTAAGTCAACCACGGCTCTCTGAATCCGTTACATTAAGAATATGCTGCTGAATGTTACCTATTGCGACGTTTTGAAGATGTTAATTAGAAAGATGAAAGATGTGCTCCTCGCTTCCGCTCAGAACTTCTGCGAGATTATCCGGCCAACAAACTCTTTTCCAAGATCGAAAGTAGGATGTTACGGCAAAGTCTCAGACGGAGACGGGCAACCCCCAATCCCTATCGCTATCCCAACCGTTTCACAGGATCCAAATACGGCAACCCCAGAGCTCTGTAGATATCCTCCTCCTCGCGCGAAGCGATGACCTTTTCACCTTCAAAGAGTCCGTACTCGTTGAGTTTCCATCCGGATTGAATCGCTTTTTTGCGGAGAGCGATGTTGTGCTCTTTGGAACCGGTGAAGTAGAGGAGCGCTGCTCCCCACTGATCACGCGCAACAAAGCGGATATCCACACGGACCTGCCCCGCGGAGCCCAGCACTTTTGCTTGCAAGAGTGCGGGGCGAAGTGGGGTGCCCACCGCCATATCGAACGAGAGCTTCTTGTCCCCGTGCGCCACGACATCGTGGACAATCGGCAGCTCCGCAATAGCATCGCTCACATCCTTCGCTGATTTCGTGACGACGAGCACGTCGATATCCCCCACTGTCTCCTTTTCGCGTCGGAAAGAGCCCGCAACTTCACACCGTTCTACGCCACGCACACCCCAAATTTTTTTGAGGAGCGCGGCCACATCGTCTTTGAGTTCTTCGCGGGGAAAACGGCGCACGCGTTCCGACACGTGTTTGGCATTTTCCAGTATTTTCGCCTGCATGATCTCAGAAAATCCCGGCAGCCCGCTCAGTTTTCCCGCCTCGGCAGCTTTAATGAGATCGGCCACCGTCTGGATGCCGAGGGCCATTTGCAGTTGGCGGGCGCGCTTGGGGCCCAGATCCTCCACTTCCATGAGCGCAGGCGAAATACCGCCCTGCATGCCGAGGAGCTTGTCGAGCGCGGCGATACGCTTGGTCTTGAGGTACTCCTGAATTTTCTTGGCGATGCTCTCGCCGATGCCGGGCAACGCCTCCAGCTCTTTCAGATCGTTGAACGTGGAAACATCACGCTTGAGTTCATCGAGCACCTTGGCCGCACGCCGGTACGCCGCAGGCTTAAAGTCGACCCCCTGCTCCTCAAGGAGCGCGGCGATCTGACGCAGGAGCATGGCGATGCGCGCGTTGTTCTCCATAAGGAACATTCTACCCGCTGGGACGTTCTGTGTGATGGAAGAACCGGAATAAACGCCAGCCAAAGCCAAAATACTGACACTGTTTCCACCATCTTCTCCAAGAAGCATCCCCATGCATCTCAAATAGGACCATCGTGGGAATATGAGGAACCTATTTCGGCAAACCTACCGCACCGCATCCCATCGAAAATCCAGCATCGATTACGCTTCACCGGGACGGTATTTCGTCACCGTTTGCACGGCGGACCGTGACACGGCGTTTGGCGAAATTCGCAACGGGATCATGGGATTGAATGACGCGGGATGTATCGTCGCCGATGAAATTGAACACACCCCAATGGTGCGGCCGTATGTTGCGATTGATGATTGGATCGTCATGCCGGACCACGTGCATATGATTGTGACGATCCGGCCATCAAACCCAGACGCGCGTAATGCACATCCCGTAGAGACGCACCGCCGGTGCGTCTCTACATCCGTCGGTCAATGTATCCCGTTGTGCCGACGGCGGCCGCACACATTGGGATCCATCATTGCGCAATGGAAATCCATATGTACCAAACGCATTCACGCGATGGGGCACGCGAATTTCGCCTGCCACGTCGCACGTGTGCGACGTGGCCTGGCAATCAAATTATTACGACCGGATTATTCGTTCCGACAGCGAATGGCACCGCATTCGCCGATACATCGAAATGAATCCCCGACAATGGGAACAGGACAAAAATTCTAAGTGAGAAAGTGATCCGCCTCCCCGATTTTTGAGAGAGTCCGGGGGCGTGAACGCACGCCCCCGGGGAATAAATTTGGCTCAAGCCGAGGCTTAAGCCGGATGATGGGTCAGGTCTCCCGAATCTAGGCAATCCGGACGTTGTAGCGGTCACGCAGCCGATTGGCCCGGAGGTTCAGGGACTCAACGAGCCCGAGCACCCTCATGAAGGGCTGACCGCGACGCTTGGCACGCTTCACCTTGCGTCTGAGCACCCGCGCGCAATTGGCTAGGCGGAGGGTCGCTCGCTTGCGCTGAGCATGGACACGCCTGGTCCACTGGCGCCTATGCAGACGCCGATCGTCCTTCAATTCCGCCACGACACCGAGCTCTTCACTCTGCATCACCATGTCATCAACTCCATCGAATGACCTGACAGCCTTCCGGAAAACCTACTCATCCACACTCCGGCGGACAAGCACTCCCAGGGGGGAGCAAAGGGTCGCCCATTCCAATGGGCAAGGAAGGCAGATCACTTTCCTAAAATACGATGCTGCTAAAGACCAATGACGAGAAATCTGCTTCTTATTTGTATAGGTCGGAGGTAGTGAAAACCACCTCCGACCATATGCACGACTTAAAGCCGTGCGGACAATATTGGCCCCTTAGGTCAGGACCAACTCCGAAACTCCGGAGGCCTCTTCCCCTTTCGCAAGGAGCGCACGATGGCGGTACTGGCGTGTAGCCGTCCCTTTCGTGGGCCGAATCCGGATGCAGTCCCTAAAATTTCGACTGCATCCATTCTCCATCCCGGGGCAGCCAACGCACACCTGCCTGGGCGCCCCCCGCTGTCCAATGATCATCATGGAACCAAACCTCCGGAAGATCTCAGGATCCACTTCACTGCGCTGATCCCCTTCCAATAGGGATCAATTCCGAGTCCATTACGTAGAGAAGCGGATTTCTCATCACGTACATCGATGATGGTAAAGATCAGGGAAACATCACCCTCCTTTGGAGGAGAAGGATGCGGCTCATTATACTGAAATTCCCTCTCACGCATCCTTCTCTGCCTCCCAAAGGAAGAGCGTGGAGCACGGGAAGAGGACGTACTGCTGCAACATGACGCAACGTAATGTAAACATTACATGCCCTATTGTCAAGAATGACCTGAATAAGCCATTCTAACAATACCGCGACTGGCTAACACTACTCCACAAAACACAAACATAACCGGTTCGATACAAAACAGCACACAAAAATATCCGGAAACGCGCCGATGTGGCGGCGATAGCGGAGGGGCTCATCGGCGCAGCGCTTTCTTTCGTCCTTTCTTTGTCGCGCCTGACAAAGAAAGGACAAGAATGAATGGCACAAGGAGAACTTCAGCAACTCACGTCCCTTCCTCCCAACTCGAAAGATACTTCACCTGCTCAGGTGTAAGTGTATCGATGGTGAGCCCCATGGCTGTCAGTTGCAGGGCGGCGATCTCGCGATCGATCTCGTCGGGGAGCGTGATCACCTCTTTTTGCATCTTGCCGCGATTTTTGACGAGATACTCACACGCCAGCGCCTGCCCGCAGAAACTCAGGCTCATCACTTCGCTCGGGTGCCCCTCGGCGGAAGCCAGATTCACCAGTCTACCTTCGCCTGCGACGAGCACCACTTTGCCGGACGCCATCAGATACTCATCAAGGTAGTGACGCACGCGCCGTTTGCGCTTGGCCGCCTTCTCGAGCGCTGCGACATCGATCTCGTGATCGAAATGCCCCGAGTTCGCCAGTACCGCTCCGTCCTTCATGCGCTCGATGTGCTCCATACGGATGACGTGGATGTCGCCCGTGACGGTGATGAACAAATCACCCAGCGGCGCCGCTTGCGCCATCGGCATGACCTGAAACCCGTCCATGGCCGCCTGCAGCGCCGGAACCGTCGCCACTTCGGTGACGATCACCTTGGACCCCATGGCCCGCGCGCGCAGCGCAACTCCCTTGCCGCAACTGCCGTAGCCCAATACGACAACCGTCTTCCCTGCAAAGAGCAGGTTCGTGGAACGCAGGATGCCATCGAGCGTGGATTGCCCAGTACCGTAGTAGTTGTCGAAGAGATGCTTGGTCTTGTTATCGTTGACCGCGATCACCGGCATCTTGAGCGCGCCATCGTGTGCCATGGCACGGAGCCGGTTTACGCCCGTCGTCGTCTCTTCACAGCTCCCGATCATCTTCTCAAGAAGGTGCGGGTGTTCTTTGTGGATGAGCGAAATCAGATCGCAGCCGTCATCCACGGTAAGATCGGGCTCCGTCTTGAGCACCGCTTCGAGGAACTTGTAGTAATCCTCGTGGCTCTCGCCCTTGTACGCCCACACCAGAACGCCTTCTTCCGCCAGCGCCGCGGCCACATCGTCCTGCGTACTCAGAGGATTGCATCCGGTAATGGCGACCTTGGCACCGCCGGCAATGAACGTGCGGACGAGCACACCCGTTTCTTTGGTGACGTGCAGCGCCATGCCGATCGTGAGCCCTTTGAAGGGCTGCGATTTCTTAAATCGCTCACGCACGGTTAAGAGCGCACCCATGTTGCGCTCGGCGATTTCGAGATTCATGCGCCCCTGAGGGGCAAGGGAGGGATCTTTGACGTGTGACATAAGAATGTAAAATGAAGAATGTAGAATGTAGAAATTAATAATGAAGAATGCAGAATGGACTATAACTCTAAATTCTCCATTCTCCATTCTATATTTCCGGCAATTTTTCTCCATACGCCCGCTCCGCCCGTGCCCACAGCTCATTTTGATCGAGCGTATCCATCAACATGGCCGTACGCGCACTCTCTTGATTTTTGCAGTTCTAACGAGGAATGTGAGAGTGATGACTTCACATTCTACAGAGGCACAAATGCCGCGCCTCACTGAGCAGGAGGAGACACTGGCATACCGGAAAATGTAGTTGAAAGCTGCTGGTCTGCCGGAACAAACTGCGTGGCGCATCGCGTACGGTTTGCATGCGCGAGAAGTCGGACACGCTTCCTTCGGCACCGAGAAGCGACTTCAGGACGCAATTGACTCACTCACTAAAGATCAAAGAAGGCAATTGGGCATCATGATGGGAACGTGATCATTACATCGGCAACGCCTTCCCATCTGCACCCTCCACTCGTCTTCGAAACTCGGCGGAACGAATCTCAAAGCGAAATCCTCTGGGGGCAAGATGCGGCAGATCAGATGGCGCAATCTGGGCATCGGATAAGGAACTGACGATCAGGTTATGGGGATCGGCCTTCGCCGCGGCAATCGCTCTCGCAAGAAGAGAACCATGCTCTGCAACCAGTCCGAGTTCACTCAGTACCGATGCAAAACGTGCACCGGTGACTTCACCCAACATAATAACCGTCTCCCCCGTATCAGGGTCTTTTCCATGGCGGATTTGGCTCCCCAAATGAAATGTCTCGGGGTCGGCAACCTCTCTTCTCACATGATCCCAATGGTCTCGATCGACGGTCATAAAGGAGAGAATGGTATATCGCAAGAAACGCAGGTCAAGATAGGAAGTGTGGAATTACCTCCATTCCGGTAGCTGTTGCCCGTACGCCCGCTCCGCCCTCGTCCAGATTTCGTCCCTGTCGAGCGTATCCATCAGCGTGCCTTCCTGTTCGATCACTTTCGACCCCATGGCTGCGCCAAGCTTCAGAGAAGTTTGCATATCCCACCCGCGCGACAGGCCAAAGAGGAATCCTCCGCGGAACGCGTCACCCGCGCCCGTGGGATCAACCACGCGATCAGGGCGACAGGAAGGAATGTTCACCGTGCCGTCTTTGGAAAGCAGCGTGACTCCCTTTTCGCCATGCGTGATGATGGCAACCGGTGTCAGGGAAAGAACTGTTTTCTCGTCTGCCTTCAGTGCGTCTTTGAGCAGGCTCCACTCGTAGTCATTCACAATCACTCCGGCACTCATCTTCGTAAGTCGCTTCAGCTCATCGGCACTGAACGCAATCACCTGCTGCCCGGGATCGAAGAACACCGGCACTTTCTGCTGCGCGCACCACTGCATGCCTGCCGTCATCTGCCGCGTGTCGCGCGGACTCACGATGCCGTATGCAAGATCATCGCGCTCATCTTTGAGATCCGGCCACGTACCGTGCGCGTCCGCACCGGGATGGAAGAAGGTGATCTGACACTCCTTCTGGTCCGTGCCGATGATGGCCGTGGCGGTCACATGTTCCTTCTGCTCCTCAATGTACGTCACATCGATGCCACGCTCGGCGAGGAGCGCCTTGTACGGTCCCCCGTCGGAACCGACGGTCCCCACGATCAGCGGATCGCCTTCAAGCAGACGCAGATTCCACGTGATGTTCGCGGCGGTGCCGCCATGGTGGCGCGCAAAGTGCGGCGAGAAGAATGAGAGCGAGAGATGCTGGAGAGATTTGGGATCGATGGCATCGGCGAACGAGCCCTCGTAGCCGAGGAGCACGTCGTAAGCGATGGAACCGGTGATGAGAACTCTTGAAGACATAAGATGGAAGACGGAAGACGTAAGTAATCAGACACTCTTCTTTTTCAAAAGAACAAGATAGAAAGACCTGAGCATTTTATCGAGCTCTTCGGCACGTGTGAGAAATAAATTCCAATCTGCAGGAGAAAGAAACTCCTGTCGTTTTGTAATCAGCATTTCTGTTCGTAATTCTGCCAGTGATCCTTTCGCAATGAGAATGAAATGAGCAAATTCCTTGGGAGTACTTCGTTGACTGCCCTCGGCGATATTCGCCGGAATCGATACGGCTGCTCGCCGCGTCTGGGACGTTAATCCATAAGATTCTTCCCGAGGAAACTCTCGTGTTACTCGATAGACAAAATCGACGAGATCGACTGCTTTCTGCCAAATTTTCAGCTTCTCAAAGGGCATTTCAATCATGCTTCCATCTTACATCTTCCGTCTTATATCTCTACCTTTTGCCTTACATACCATCTTCCCATTCGCTAAACTGCCTTCACGTGAAAATTACCATCGTCGGTACCGGCTATGTCGGCCTCGTTTCTGCAGCCTGCTTCGCAGAGCTGGGCCACGAAGTGATCGGCGTGGATATCGACGAAGCCAAAGTGAAAAAATTGAAAGCGGGGCAGAGCCCCATCTTCGAACCGGGGCTGGAGGAGCTGCTTTTGCGCAATCTGCAGAGCGGCCGTCTGTCGTTCACCACGCAACTCGCCGAGGCGCTGCCCGAGTGTCAGGTGCTCTTCTGCGCCGTGGCGACTCCGCCCAACGAGGATCACACCGCCGATCTGCGCGCCGTCTTCAGTGTCTGTGATGCCGTAGCAGAACTCATCGACCACGATCTGGTCTTCGTCAACAAGTCCACGGTCCCCGTGGGCACCGGTCACGAGTGTGAAAAACGCATCGCCTCCCGACTCACCAAACGAAAGAAGAAGCTCCACATTCCCGTGATTTCGAATCCCGAATTCCTGCGCGAAGGTTCGGCCGTGGGCGACACGCTCCATCCCGACCGGATCATCGTGGGCATCAATGGCGACGAAAAAGCGCGTGAGCTGATGGAGGAGCTCTATCAGTCACTCGTGCGTACGGAGCGCCCTTTGGTCCTCATGAGCCGCGAAAGTGCCGAGATCGTGAAGTACGCATCCAATGCCTTTCTCGCCACCAAGATTTCGTTCATCAACATGCTCTCGGAATTCTGCGAGGCCACCGGCGGCAACGTGCGTGACATCGCCAAAGGTCTCGGGCTGGATGAGCGCATCGGGCCGCGCTTTCTGCATGCCGGAATCGGCTATGGGGGCAGCTGTTTTCCCAAGGATGTGAAAGCCCTGCTCGCCATCGGCAAGAAACTTGATCTGCCGCTCGAAATCATTCAGGCAACGCAGGATGTGAACACACACCAGCGCGAACGCTTCTTCCAGTCGCTCCTGAATGCGATTCCCGAAAACGCCTCCATCGGCATCTGGGGTCTCTCGTTCAAACCCAACACCGACGACATGCGCGAGGCACCCAGCCTCGATCTGATTCCGATGCTCCTCAAGATGAACCACATCGTCCGCGCGTTTGACCCCGTGGCCATGGCCAATGCCGCGAAGGTGCTGCCGAAGGAGGTGGTCTATGTGAACTCGCCTCTCGAAGCCGCCAAAGATGCCGACGCCGTGATCCTTCTCACCGAGTGGGATGTTTTTCGCGGAGTCGATCTGAAGGAGCTGAAAGCGGCGATGCGCGGCCGCGCCCTCTTCGACGGCCGTAACGTCTACGATCCGGAAGAAATCCGCACCGCAGGATTCACCTATCACGGAATCGGCGTGAAGTGAGAAGAAAGAACAGGAAATAACCTTTGCAGGCACTTTAAGTGATCGTACACTCCGTCTCTTATGGAGAAAGAAAAGCCAAGTGAAGGCCTTTCGGATGATACCGCCGCCGGCGCACTGGCGCGACGGGAGAAATTTTTGGGAAAGGAATGGATGAGCCCCGCAGAAACTATGCTGAAGATGACCTATATGGATAAAGTGCCGATGACCGAGGCACGCGCCATCGACAAGATCACCGCACAAACACTCTACCAACAACGTTTCCCCGGAAACCAAGGACTCATGGATCAAATTCACAAAGAAACGGGAACCAAATCATTGGACAGCGGACTCGTGGTATACCGACTTGCCGATGGAGACTGGATAGAACCAATCGTGCACCACTACATCCCTTCCTGTTTTCCGTGGGCACAGGCGCTTGAATGGGACAGAGCCCACCCCCAGGCCGAGAACGACGGACAGAGCCCCATCCCAAATCTCCAACAGAAAACAGCCGACACGGCGAAAGCAATAACGCAGAAAAGCTCCCATTAAGAAGATGCAATTGGTACACTGCATACAATGAAGATTCTTCTGACTGGTTCCGCCGGCTTCATCGGGTTCCACACCGCCAAGGCGTTGCTCGCCCGCGGCGACGAAGTGGTCGGACTCGACAACTTCAATGCCTACTACGATCCCAAACTTAAGGAGGATCGGAATTTGGAACTGCTGAAGGAAGAAAAATTCACCCTCATCCGCGGCGACATTTGCGACCGCAAAACCGTTGCCAAGGCGGTGAAGGGTGCGGACCGTGTCTGCCATCTGGCCGCACTCGCCGGCGTGCGCTACGCCTTCGACCATCCCGACGAGTACATCGATATCAACATCCGCGGGTTCTTCAATGTCTTGGACGAAGTGCGCCTGCAGAAGATCCCCGGCATAACCTACGCGTCCTCAAGCTCCGTCTACGGCGGCAATACCAAGATGCCGCTCGCCGAAACCGACCGGACTGATAACCAGCTCTCGCTCTACGGCATGAACAAGAAGGACAACGAGCTGATGGCCCACGTGTACCACTCGCTCTACGGCATTCCCGTCACGGGCCTTCGGTTCTTCACCGTGTACGGACCTTGGGGCCGCCCCGACATGGCGCTCTTCATGTTCACGGACAAAATTCTCTCGGGTGAACCGCTCGAAATATTCGGGAATGGAAAGATGCAGCGCGATTTTACGTACGTTGATGACATTGTTTCCGGCATCGTGGCCTCGATCGACAGGAACTATCCGGAAGAGGTTTTCAATCTGGGATGCGGCCGCACGGAGGAACTGATGGATTACGTCAAAACCATCGAGCTGGCCTGCGGCAAAGAAGCGAAGAAGAAATTTCTGCCCATGCAGCCCGGCGATGTCGTCCGCACGGAAGCGGATATCACCAAGGCGCAGAAGATGCTCGGCTTTCACCCCAAAACGCAGATCAAAGACGGCGTGCCGAAGTTTGTGGAGTGGTACCGTAAGTATTACAGCCTGTAGGGAAGTGGGGAACTAGGGTTCGGGAACTCGGGACGAAAAGATGAGGTTGGTTTTCCATGCCCGATTTCCCTAGTTCCCTACTTCCCTAATCCCTACCGCAAGGGTCTCACCCACACCTCTACCGGAACTCCCGGAAGCTTTTCCCACCCCGCCCGCCCGCGGATATCCGGACACTCCGTCAGACACACCGCCACGCGTGCGGAATCGAGAAGCTGCAGATTGCGGACCATCCGGTGCACCACGTAAGGACCATACTGCCATTCATGCCCGAAGGAACCCGCGATGACTGCTGCGGCCCCCGCGGGAATCCCTGCCTGTTCCGCCGCCGCGTACACGGCGGCAACCGGGGATGGCCCGTGCTTTGGAAAGGAAACAGGAATGAGGATCAGCGCACAGACAAGAGTTGCGATCAGAATCGTGCCCGTCCTGCGCAGGAGGGAAGGCGATGAAGCAAGGCCAGCAAGCAGTAACGGCGTGAACAGGATGCTGTAGTACGGACGGAACGAGAGAAAGATGAACGCGGCAACGAGGAGAAGACTCACAATGAGCGGCCAACGACGGGAGGCGAACATACCGACTGTTCCGAGCACACTCAGGATGAGGCTCCCGCCGAGCAACCAGAGCCAGGCAACGCCACGCAGGGCGGCGAACGCAGTGCCACCACTCAGATTCTGTTGGCCTGCCGTAATCATGCTGGCAAACGCGAGAGGATTTGTCGCGGTGTAGAGCACGAGGAGCAGGACCGGACCGCCCAGTGCAACTATGCGCTGCCAACGTGGAAGCTCCATCCGCCAGAACACCGCCGCGGCCACCGGAAGGAACAGAGTCGCCTGATAGGCCGTGAAGAGCGAAGCCAGCCACAGAAGCGCCATCCATCCGATCAGATGCTCAAGCTCTTCGCCCTTGAGATACCAATAACAAAACACGAGCATCTGCAGCGCCGTGATGGGAGCGAGCAGGATTTGACCGGCAGAAACGAACACCGCCGCAGAGAGCACCCAGAGCCCCGCAAGGAGGAATGCGGTCTCTTTCTCGCGCGCGGGCACGAACGCACGAACAAGCTCCGCCGCCTGCAGCAGGACAATCGCGAGGATGACACGCCAGAGCACCTCCCATCCGGTCAGCCCGATGAGCCACCGCATGAGCGGAGGATGCGGGTAGGGAATATTGAGCAGATACTTCGCCTCATCTGTCGTCACTCCCTGCCACGCATGAAGGGCAGCCAGCGCGAGGCCGAGGAGCACGAGGCCGAAGGTTGGCGTCAAGAAGCGTCGCATGGAGACCAGTTGAAGTAATCGAGACCGACACGAATGCATTTCGCAGGTACATCCGTGCGGCCGTGAGGATGGTAAATCATTTCTAATCGCGTAGTGCTGACAGAGCGGAGAGAGAGATCCGAGATGAGCCACCCTTCCGTATTCGAAAGTGATTCAAACGCTATGCGCGTCCGCTCACGCACCTGCGGATCGAGAACGAGGAGCCTCAAATCCCATGCACGCACAGAGAGGAACACCCCGAGACCGACGAGGAGGAACAGAAAGAACACCCATGCAATCCGTGCCCACCGCTCAAAGAAGAGTGAAAAGAGTGAAAAGATAAAATCCCACTGCACTTTGAGTGATAATTTGCTCGTTCCGACCGCGCGGGGCGCGAACGTGTAGGGAACTTCCGTCACAGGAGTCCCGCGCGGCAGCCGCATGAGGATGTCGAACAGGATTTTGAATCCGCGCGGCTGAAAATGCGGGGCAATGCGTTCGAAAAGGGAACGATCGATGGCGAAAAATCCGCTCATGGGATCATGAACGGACAAGCGACACAAGAACGTCGTCACTTTCGTGCCCACGCGGCTCAGGAGCGTGCGCCGCATGTTCCACAGACCCGTACTTCCGCCGGAAATGTAGCGCGAAGCCACCGCAACGCCTCTGCGTACCTGCACAGTAGCGATCAGTTTCTGCAGAAGAGTGGCATCATGCTGACCGTCGGCATCCATCACGGCCAGAATCTCACCGCGCGCAGCCTTAAACCCCGCAACGACGGCGGAAGAAAGTCCCCGCTCGCCGCGGCGACGGATGACGCGCAGCGTCGGATAGAACGCCTGCAATTCCTCCGCCTTGTGCCATGTGCCATCCGGAGAATCATCATCAACGATGATTATTTCGTGCGGAATGCCCTTGAGCGCCTCCTGCAGGCGCGGGAGCAGAATCGGCAGACTTTCAGCCTCGTTGTACGTTGGAATCACGAGCGATAACATCGGGGACAGTGTAATGCGTTTTTTCCTCGCCCTGAAGAGAAAAAGACGTAAGATGGAAGAAATAAGATGGAAGCACGAAATATGTTTCTTATGTCTTATATCTTCTATCTTATATCTTCCGTCTCTCTCTTACTCAGCTACAATCACCACAACATGCGCATCCTCGTCACCGGCTCCTCCGGCACCATCGGCACACGGCTCTGCGAGCGGCTCTTGGAGCAGAAATTCGAGGTCGTCGGAGCCGATTGGGAGCCGAATAAATGGCAGCCGGCTGTCGAGGCACTCACGGTTCGCCTTGATTTGCGTGATGAGCAACAGCTACAAGCCAATAGCCAAAAGCTACAAGCCGACACCGTCATCCATCTCGCCGCCAATGCACGCGTGTATGAGCTCGTGGAGAACCCCGACCGCGCGCGCGATAATATGTTGACCACATTCAATACCTTGGAATGGGCGCGCAAGAATGGAGTGAAGCGTTTCATTTTTGCCTCCTCGCGCGAGACATACGGCAACAGCGGTGCCGACAAGTACAGTGAAGACATGGTGCGGGTCGAGAACTGCGA
>Ga0247841_10010184_pt1 | contig 12874 bp, 14 predicted proteins | sample LaCruzMarch2015__2_FD_192410 | JGI IMG/M metagenome (GOLD analysis project Ga0247841, IMG submission 192410) | Freshwater microbial communities from meromictic Lake La Cruz, Castile-La Mancha, Spain - LaCruzMarch2015_18m | ecosystem: Environmental > Aquatic > Freshwater > Lake | place: Spain... | reverse complement strand
AACGCCGAATTCCGGGCGAGGGCGTGGATGACCGGCGCCATCTTGATGGCCTCCGGGCGGGTGCCGACGATCGACAAGACGCGAATCGGGGTGGTGTCGCTCATGATCGGCCTGCCGCTGTGAGAATAAAAGCGCGAGGATACCGCGGGTGCCGTGCAAAGACGACGCCGTTTAACGGTCCACGCGATCCGTTGGTCGATGCGCGCCGCGTGCCGAACGCTCGGCGCTAGGTCGCGGCACGCGTTGCCATGCCTTCCAACAGGTGTGCGACCGCGCGGTCGGTCAACGGGGCCTGACTCAGCACCCGCGCGGTCCCTTTGCGCAGATGGTCGGCCAGGCTGGGGGTCGCCAGCGTCACGGCGTTTTCGCCCTGACGGTTGGCAAACAGACAGACCCCGCGCAGTTCGCTGATCCAGTTGAGGCGTAGGGTTTTGCGCGTCCCTCGGAAACTCTCGAACTCGACCCAGACGCCAACGCCCAGGGACCGGGCGAGCCACAGATGGCGATCCTCTTTGGGCACCATTCGGCTCACCGCGGCGATCGGCTCCGCTGGGTGATATTCGATGCCCGACGGACCATCGACCAGTTCCAGGGTCCGCAAACCCTTGCGCACGTCTTTGCTCGGCAGCGTCGGCGGCACCGACGCGGGCGCGGTATCAGGCGGTTCGCGTTGGCTGTCCGGGGTGCCGTCCTTATGCAGTGCACCAACGTGCAGCTTGATCAACTGGCCAAAGAAGGGGTCCCAGGCGTCATTGCGCCCTACGGCCTCGATCGCGGTGCGCAGCTGTTTCAGCAAGTCCGGCAACAGGGTGAGAAGCCGGTTTCGGTCCGCCGCTCCCCGCTTTGGCTGGACGCTCCAGATCAGGTCATCCAGCGCGGCCAAGGCCGCGACCCAGGGGCCACCCTCATCGCCCGAGCGAACATAGGTGTTCGTCAGCACCAGGCGCCAGTGGCGGTCGACGAACTCGGCAACCAGGGCGGGCACCCCCCGCTGCGCCAACCGCGCGCGGAGCTCCGCATCGACGCGCGTCTTGACGACCTCCTGACGCTCGCGCTGCGCGAGTCGGTACACGGCAGCGGTGGTTCGGGTCTGCGCCCGTGCCTCCTCGTCCTGGAGGAAGTCATCGAGCTTGAGCACCTGCTTGGCAAAGACGTTGATGTCGGTGTCAAAGCCGGTGACCACGGCATTGATGATGGGTTGGATCTGGGCGATCAAACGGGGTTCATCGGCTTCGTTGCGACCCACCCCCGAGTTGGCGATGAGATCGAGCAGGCGCCGGGCCGGGTGCCGTTTGTTGGAGAAGAAGGCTTTATCCAGCAGGGCCGCCTTGAGCACCGGAATTTGCAGCTTGGCGATCTCCGCACGCAGGGTTGCCGACAGCTCAGGGTCGCTGAAAATGGCATCAAAGAGCATGGCCACGATATCGATCGTCAAGGCATCAACCGGGTGCGGCTGACTCACCATCGCCGTGACGCGCAGTTGTCGCAGTACGGTGGTGGATTGCGGGTCGATCTGCTCCTGACCCGATCCGGTCAAGTGACGGGCATCCGCACGGCCGCGTTGCAGGCCGGTCAGAGACTCGATCAGTTGACCCAACCCGAGTGACTCCTGGTGCGGGCGAAGCTGTGCAGACGATCCCGGCCGCCGGTAAGGGTTGCTCGTGGCTGCCGTGATCGCACGCGCAAGTTGGGTAAACACCTCGTTTTCGAATTGGTCGGGTGCACCTGGGTCGGTAATACCGAGCGCTGCCGCTGCCCCGGCGATTCGCGGCATGGCGACACTTGGTTCGGACTCAGCCAAGCCCAGGTGCAACGACGACCCTGCAGACACGGGTGCGCGCGACTCGTCGCCTTGCCCCGCAGCCGGCATCCCGATCGGAACTTTGGGCGGGATTCCATAATCGATGAGATAGCGGTTGAGGTCGTCATAGAGACTCGGAAGTTCAACCGCCGTCTGACGTTCGAACTGCTTGAGGAGCATCAGCGCCACCTGATCCCCAACTTCCAGTACGGCAAAGGCATTGAGCATGGCCGCAAACAGGGCGCGCGGGTAGAGCGGATTGTCGTCCTGACTGATCCGCGGGAGACACAGCAACCCGGCAAGGCGACGGTCAAGCGCGCTCAGTTGTGATGCGCAACGACAAGCGGCACGGACGGCAAGCTCGTTGATCGCCAGATCACGCTCGAAGTCGTCGGCGTCGATCGGGCGGCAGTCGGCGTAACCATCCGGGACACCACGATCAAGTCGGAGCGCCGCGAGGTTGTGATCAAAAACCTGGACGTAGCTGTTACTGAACTGTACCAGCAGCGCTTGGCCTCGACTGCTCAACAGATCCATTGCCGCGAAACACAATTGCTGCTGACTCAGGCTGGTCGCACGATCAGCCATGCCGAGCAAATCGTCGTTCGCCCGCCCCAGGTTCTCGGCAAAGGCCGTCGCAACACCCTGGGCAAGCCGGTCGCGGCAGACCATCAGCAGGTCAGCCGCATCGACACGCGGTTGCCCCTCCTCAGATCTGGGGATTTGAGCCGCAAGGAGCAGCACATTCGATGATTGAAAATCCGGCATAGACTTAGGTCCCAGCAGGCAGAACCACTCTGCGCCTTATGGCACAAAGACCAGCCTAGCTTGCGATGTGGCCCGCGTTCGGTTGTCACCGATCTGCCGACCCATATTCTCTCGTTCTTAGAAAGCACACTTTGAGACCAAGTATAAACAGGGACTGTTGTGTCACGTTGCCAACCCGATCACATCTCCGGCGATGTCCGTCAATCGCCTGCGCCGACCTTCAGCACACCGACGGCGCAGTCATCGTCCGTTTGGCCTTGATCATCGTTCCGGCCGTAGGGTGGAAAAGCGCTAGCGCAGTCCACCGAATCCCGCGCCGCCGCTGGTGGACTGCGCTGCGCTTGTCCACCCTACGATGTCCCGCGGCCGGAACCGTGATCAAGGCCCTGTCGGCGTTCGTCGGTGCGCGTTACGGGACCCAACAGGCGCTCAATGTCGCACTGGAGGCGGCGGTCGTCGCCACGGCGCGTGAGCAACGGGCGCTGTTGGCGGTGGGCATGCCGCACCGGGCGATCACGGCGGCGGAGTATTGGAGCTTAGTGAACTTTAAAACGAACCACTCTGGAATGAACAGGCTTGGTCTCTCTGGGCGTCTGTATGCCCCAGCGGATACTATTCAATACATGAGGAGGTTGGACGATTTCGCCGTGCTTCCCGTCGCTGACCGGTGGGAGTCTGTTCAACTTGGAACCGGCCTAGTCTACGTCGTTCAAACCAGCACTAAAGCCATCGAACGTTGCCTTCTTCTGGCCACCGACCCCGGTGATCTCGTCCTCGACCCCACCTGCGGCTCCGGCACTAGGGCCTATGTCGCCGAGCAATGGGGCCGCCGCTGGATGACCATCGACACCTCGCGCGTCGCCCTCGCGCCGGCCCGTGCGCGCATCATGGGCGCCCGCTATCCCTATTACCTGCTCGCCGATTCGCGCGACGACCAGCTCAAGGAGGCCGCGGTCACCCGCACCGCACCGTCCTCCCAACTGACCCGCGGCGACATCCGCCATGGGTTCGTCTATGAACGCGTCCCGCACATCACACTCAAAGCCATCGCCAACAACACCGAGATCGATGTCATCTGGGACAAGTGGCAGGCGACATTGGCGCCGCTGCGCGAGCAGCTCAACGCCATTCTCGTAGGATGGGTAGAGTGCAGCGAAACCCATCTTCCACCCGCGGGCGCCGATGATGGGTTTCGCTCCCGCTCAACCCATCCGACAAACGCCAGCAGCGGCACCGTCACCCGTCCCGATCTGGTGACGGCCGCCCGCGAGGCCGGCGATGCCGATTTTGATGTGCTGATCGCCTGCGCTTTCAACTACGAGGCCCACGCCACCGAGTTCAGCAAACTCGGCCGCATCCCGGTGCTTAAGGAACGTATGAACGCCGACCTGCACATGGCCGAGGATCTCAAGACCACCGGCAAGGGCAACCTGTTCGTGATCTTCGGCGAACCTGATTTGGCAGTGATCAGTGGCCAGTGGTTAGTGACCCGTGATGGGAGGTTCGTTGCAAACTATGAGCGCGTTAAAGAGCTATCGGGATTTGGAAGTCTGGAAGAAATCAATGGACCTGGTCGAGATGGTCTATCGGGTCGCCGCTCGGTTTCCGCCGGAGGAGAGTGTTAGCGGCTGCTAAGAACCGCGTAAAAATGGCGGACTCGCAGACTGCGGGGGCCGTGGATCGGGGCGCTCGGTGAGGAGCGCCCACGGCGGCATGGCTGTGCTCCGGTGGGGTGGTGGGTGCTGGTGGGGTGACGGGGTTCGGGTGTTTGGTCGCGGGTGCGGCCTGGCGCTGCTGGCGCTGCTCGATGCGCTCTTTGGCCTCCTTGAGGCGATACGATGCGCCCTGGAGGGTGATGAGTCCGGCATGGTGGACCAGGCGATCGACCAGGGAGACGGCGCCGGCTGCGTTGGGAAAGACCTCGCCCCATGAGGCATTGCGGGCGATTGGTGGTGATCAGGGTGGACTTGGCCTCGTCGCGGCGCGAGACGATCTCAAAGAGCAGGTCGGCGTGGCGATTGGAGCAGGACAGATAGCCGACCTCATCAATTTATGTGGAGCTCCACATAGATTGACTAATGTTGAGTCCTCAGTAATGTGGAGTCCTACTGCCATCCTACTGTTCTCATGACGCGTGTTGGCATATGACTCCACATTAATGCTCACAGCGCCTCCAGCCACGCGAGGATTGAGGCATCGGTACGCCAGTGCGTGACCGTTGGCGGGCTCTCCAAGGCGACCGCAGACTCGATCGCCGGCCTTGATCATCGTTCCGGCCGTAGGGTGGACAAGCGCTAGCGCAGTCCACCGAACCCCGCGCCGCCGCTGGTGGACTGCGCTGCGCTTGTCCACCCTACGATGTCCCGTGGCCGGAACCGTGATCAAGGCCCGATCGCCTGGCGCTTCATGTCCAGGTCAATGGTGGCGTAGCGGTTGGTAGTGGTCACCGCGGCATGGCCCAGCCAATGGCTGATGGTGGCAAGGTCGACGCCGGCCTTGAGCAGATGCACCGCCGTACTATGACGATAATGCCGTTCCCGGCATTATCGTCACACGCCCGCCATGGAATTATTGCAGGCGGGCGTCGACCCGACGGTGATTGCACTCTGGCTGGGCCATGAGTCGGTTGAGACCACACACATCTATCTGGAAGCGGATTTGGCGATGAAAGAACAGATCCTAGCCAAAACCAACCCCCCATGAAGGCTGCCCTACCGTCTACCAGCCGGATGATGCGTTACTCGCCTTCCTTAAGGGCCTCTAAGCCGACCGAGACTATGCCGAGTCGCCCACGTCCAAGGGGACCACTGATACCACACCACGGGCGGAAACCGACACCACAGGTATCACGATTCGGCATAGTTCGGGGTCGGCATAGTGGGGTCTATGCCGAGCTCGGCATAGACCCCAATCGACCTGGGCCTGCTCGCCCGGCAGCGTCTTCAGGCGCAGGTAGACTTCGGGCTGCGCCAGTGGCCGCTAGTGCTGCAGCAGGTGACGAAAGTGATCCGGACCACCGTGATAGCCGCGCTCGCGCACCATGGCATAGGATTGGCGCACAGCCGCGGGTACTGTTCCAAGGTTCCAAGGTCGCCCGCACGAAGGGCAGAAACGGATCGAGCAGGGAGGCCCGATGGGGCCGTTCCAGTTTCGGCAACCCGGCCTGGGACAGCACCCGGTCGACCGTCCCATGGTGAATGCCCAACGGGCGGGCAATGGTCCCCACCGGCCACTTCTCCACATGGAAGCAGCGCAGGACCTTCGCTTCGAGTTCTGCGGGGATGCTCACGCCCATCACCTCCTCGTCCGGGCCACCCCGCGCTGCTCACGGGCTCCGCGCCCGCGCGCGGGGTGGCCTTGGTATCACTGGCCCATCGCGGCGCTGGCGCAAGAACCCCAGACGGACAAAGGCCGAGCACACGCGCCCGCAGAAATCGCAGCGCCGACCCTCAGGGGCAGGCGCGGGAGCAGGCTCGTGCGGGGGCGGTGCCGAGGCACGCGACTCGGGGGGCAGTGAAACACCGGGGGGTGGGGCGAGTGAACCCTGATGCGTCACTTTCCGCCGCCGGCTGCGGTAGCGACGCTGGCGGCGGGCGTGGTTCATGCGACCTGGGCGGCTGCGTTGATAGCGCGCCCCGGCCGCCCGACCGGCGGTCCGCCGGGCGGCCTGGGCGCCGTCGGGGCCGCAGTAACGATTGCCGCGGTCGCAATGGCGACAAATCACCACCTGGCGACCGCAGCGGGCCCAGTTGAACAGGCGAGCGGTGGCGGACATCGGCAGCTCCCGCCGATGCGACCTGGATCACCGCCCACCAGCGGGCGATACTTACCCACGGTACGTGCGAGGCACGCTCCCGGGTGCGGCATTGGAGAAGACTGTGGCGGTCGTTGCCAGTGCCGTACCTGTCTCAACGGCACTGATCCTGTAGACCATGGCGTGGTCCTTGTCATCTCCCTCAGGGGCGACGCCCGCCCGCGCGCAGCGCTGCGACCAGGCACCTGGGCCGCAGCCACGCCGCCGCAGGACCATACCTCCGCCCTTTCCCTGCCTGGCTCCCCCTTCTTCCCCCAGCGACCGACCGCTCTTCACCACCCTCGTTGGCGATTGCCCGCGCTATCCGCCAGCTATCCGCAGGTTTCGGCAGCCATCGACACGCCAGAAAATGGGGCAACGCAGTACATGCGTTTCAATCCGCGCCCGGCCGATTGGCCGGGCGATGCCGGGGGACTCAGGGGCGTAGGTTGGGGTGACGAAGGAACCCCAACAACCCGCTGCGCGGCTGTCATGCCGACTGCTTCGGCGCCAGCATCGTCTCAGCGCGGAAATCGGCCCCCAAGTGCAGATCGGCCGGAGCAATGCCGAGCACCTCGCACTGATTGAGCAGGGTCGAGAGCGCTTCGTAATACCCCATCAGGCGCCCTTGATCATAGTCGGATGCAGATCCCACGGCGTGCGCCGCGGCGATCAGCGACTGGGCGGTTTCCTCCAAGGCCGTCATGGCCCCTTGCGGTTCATTCATTATGGCTTACGCTCCGTCAATCGGCCCTGATCGAGGCACCAACGGGACATCGGCTGTCGGTCTCATCGCTCTTGTTTACCGACCACAAAACCGGCAAGACGAAGATCGACAAGAATGGGCGAGCGCCCTATGTTCCGTGCATCGCCGAGACGATCAAGAGTCCGGATGAAATCAGGCTGATAACGGGCGACTATGGGGATCGTGAGCTGTATTTTTTGTCGCGATTCTTGATCGGACGTAACGCAATAGGCGTGCTTGCGGTGTTCGCCGAGCGGGGCAAGATGTGGGAGGGCTGGACTGGATACCAGGTGCCGCTCCCAGCCCGACAGGTCTATTTTGAGACCAAGCGAGAAGGTACGCTTATTTACCTCAGGCCAGAAACGTGAAAAGCGCGGGGCCATCCCGCGCTTCTCCCGGTTGGCTCCTGTTCAGGCCGATGGCGACTCGTCGACCAACCGTTACAACCACAGCATAGCCCGTGCGCCGGCACGCAGCAAGCCCAACCCGGAGCATCTATGCCCAACAGGACCGTCTCGATCCCTGCCAATGCGCTGACGGGGCTGCGCCTGACCTGCAAGACCTGCGGCGCGCAGATGCTGATTCCCTTGCCGGTGCGCAACACCCCGGAGCGCTGCTTCTCCTGTGGCACCGACCTGCCGGGGGCGGCCTTGCTGCCGTTGCTGCAAGAACTGTCCTGGCTGTTTCAATCCGCGCCCGGCTGATTGGCCGGGCGATGCCTTCTCCCCCCAGCGGACAGAGTCTGGGAGCTCGTGGTTTCAATCCGCGCCCGGCCGATTGGCCGGGCGATGGGCCTTGATCATCGTTCCGGCCGTAGGGTGGACAAGCGCTAGCGCAGTCCACCGAATCCCGCGTCGCCGCTGGTGGACTGCGCTGCGCTTGTCCACCCTACGAGGCCGCGTGGCCGGTACCATGATCAAGGCCGGGCGATGCATGGGCCACCCGGAGTGTGGGAGCTATTCCAACCTGTTTCAATCCGCGCCCGGCCGATTGGCCGGGCGATGCTCCCCGGCATGGGACGCGGTTGGCGCGCCCAACATGTTTCAATCCGCGCCCGGCCGATTGGCCGGGCGATGCGCTTCGAGACGGTCCCACTTGGATGGGTTTCCCGAGTTTCAATCCGCGCCCGGCCGATTGGCCGGGCGATGCGAACAGATCACAGCGGCAGTTCCTCATACACCAGGGTTTCAATCCGCGCCCGGCCGATTGGCCGGGCGATGCCTGGGCGATGTGGCGGCCGCGGCCGAAGCGGCCAAGTTTCAATCCGCGCCCGGCCGATTGGCCGGGCGATGCGCCGCTGCGGCCAGGCCGCCGCCAGCGGGGTGACGTTTCAATCCGCGCCCGGCCGATTGGCCGGGCGATGCGACCGCCCCCTAGCGCGATGGAGCCACCTTGACGGTTTCAATCCGCGCCCGGCCGATTGGCCGGGCGATGCGGCCGCGGAAGCCGAGGAACGCCAGCGCCAGGCAGTTTCAATCCGCGCCCGGCCGATTGGCCGGGCGATGCTGCCATCCGGTGTCGGCTTGCTGCACACCAAGTCGTTTCAATCCGCGCCCGGCCGATTGGCCGGGCGATGCGGCGCCGCGACTTTGACAACGGCATCGTCGTCGCGTTTCAATCCGCGCCCGGCCGATTGGCCGGGCGATGCGTCCTTGACGCACTGCGGCAAATTCAACGGCAAGCTGTTTCAATCCGCGCCCGGCCGATTGGCCGGGCGATGCTGGCGCCGTGACTTTGACAACGGCATTGTCGTTGCGTTTCAATCCGCGCCCGGCCGATTGGCCGGGCGATGCATTGCAAGAAATTGCAACCCAAGTCGAGCCGGGATCGTTTCAATCCGCGCCCGGCCGATTGGCCGGGCGATGCGACCGCTACGGCAATGTGCCCGGTCCCCTGATGCAGTTTCAATCCGCGCCCGGCCGATTGGCCGGGCGATGCGGACCGACGTAGCCGGCGGACGGCTGGTCGGTGATGTTTCAATCCGCGCCCGGCCGATTGGCCGGGCGATGCTGCGAGCCCGGCTTAACCTCCGCGACCCACCCCAGGTTTCAATCCGCGCCCGGCCGATTGGCCGGGCGATGCTGACTTGCAGGCCAAGAGCGACCGACTTGCACGGCACGTTTCAATCCGCGCCCGGCCGATTGGCCGGGCGATGCGCAGTTGATGCCATGGTTGCGCGCTCTTCAGAACGTTTCAATCCGCGCCCGGCCGATTGGCCGGGCGATGCGGCAAGGTCCGGAGCCAGCAGCACAGCAGCAGGGCGTTTCAATCCGCGCCCGGCCGATTGGCCGGGCGATGCTGCGGTTGGCTGGGCCGGTGATACTGGTATTGCCTGTTTCAATCCGCGCCCGGCCGATTGGCCGGGCGATGCACTCGCCGCCCTTCGCGCCCAGGCCGCGCAGCACGTTTCAATCCGCGCCCGGCCGATTGGCCGGGCGATGCCTGCCGGCAGGTGTCAGCGCCTCGCAGGCTCGAGCCGTTTCAATCCGCGCCCGGCCGATTGGCCGGGCGATGCGCGCCGCCCGGTCCAGTGCCGGGCGGGCCTCAGACAGTTTCAATCCGCGCCCGGCCGATTGGCCGGGCGATGCCGGCCGCCGCCGCGGGAGGGAACCGCAACGGATGGTTTCAATCCGCGCCCGGCCGATTGGCCGGGCGATGCGACCGTGCCAGGGCCATGGGAATCCTTACCATCGAGTTTCAATCCGCGCCCGGCCGATTGGCCGGGCGATGCGAGACACACGACGCGATCGCTGCGGTGAAGGAGGGGTTTCAATCCGCGCCCGGCCGATTGGCCGGGCGATGCCTGAGGTCTAAGGGGTTGCTGGATGAGCGATCGGAGTTTCAATCCGCGCCCGGCCGATTGGCCGGGCGATGCCCGACCAGGAATCGTTTGACGCTCGGATACCAGACGTTTCAATCCGCGCCCGGCCGATTGGCCGGGCGATGCGAGCGATGCGGGATATACCACGGCGTTTACGGCCGTTTCAATCCGCGCCCGGCCGATTGGCCGGGCGATGCTTGATGCCCCGTGGAACGATTGGATGGATGTTGGGGTTTCAATCCGCGCCCGGCCGATTGGCCGGGCGATGCTCGTGTCGTGATAGCTCTGCGAGCGGCGGACGGTGTTTCAATCCGCGCCCGGCCGATTGGCCGGGCGATGCCTTGATGCCCAGTGGAACGATTGGATGGATGTTGGGGTTTCAATCCGCGCCCGGCCGATTGGCCGGGCGATGCCAGTTTCTCCTGTCAATGCGGTAAGTCTAGTTCAGTTTCAATCCGCGCCCGGCCGATTGGCCGGGCGATGCTGTTCACCCGGTCTGAGACCACCACCAAAGCGGACGTTTCAATCCGCGCCCGGCCGATTGGCCGGGCGATGCGAAACTCCTCCACACCCTCTAAGCAGGCACCCCTATGTTTCAATCCGCGCCCGGCCGATTGGCCGGGCGATGCGGGATGGTGTCGCGGGCAGATGCCAGGAGCGCGATGTTTCAATCCGCGCCCGGCCGATTGGCCGGGCGATGCGCCTGGGGATGCAGATCGCCGAGGAGTTGGTCCGCGTTTCAATCCGCGCCCGGCCGATTGGCCGGGCGATGCGCCCGGACCCGTACAACTACCACCATACATATTAGTTTCAATCCGCGCCCGGCCGATTGGCCGGGCGATGCAAGCTGGTGGAGTACGTGACGCGCCGCAATCTGGCGTTTCAATCCGCGCCCGGCCGATTGGCCGGGCGATGCATGCTCCGGCGCGCAGGAGGTTGGGAGCGGCGGCAGTTTCAATCCGCGCCCGGCCGATTGGCCGGGCGATGCATGCCAGGCTACGTCGGGGGCAACCGGATGACCAAGTTTCAATCCGCGCCCGGCCGATTGGCCGGGCGATGCCGGGGTATCCCGATGCACGAGGCACCGCTGACGGAAGTTTCAATCCGCGCCCGGCCGATTGGCCGGGCGATGCCGGCCAGGTCGGCGGGCAGCGTATCCGCCCGCACCTGTTTCAATCCGCGCCCGGCCGATTGGCCGGGCGATGCAAGATCGTGGGCAATTGACTGTCGGCGGTCACTTGCGTTTCAATCCGCGCCCGGCCGATTGGCCGGGCGATGCATGAAGGTTCGGTACTCCCCGATGCCGCCGCCTGGGTTTCAATCCGCGCCCGGCCGATTGGCCGGGCGATGCCTACGCCGCTGATGCTTATTTCCCTGGTGTATGAGGTTTCAATCCGCGCCCGGCCGATTGGCCGGGCGATGCGCGACATCCGGGTCTCGCGATCCAGGGGCACGGCGTTTCAATCCGCGCCCGGCCGATTGGCCGGGCGATGCTTGCAGGCGGTCTTCCATGGCGCTGTACCCGTCCATGTTTCAATCCGCGCCCGGCCGATTGGCCGGGCGATGCGCCGTTTCCGGGAGCATTGACCAAGACGCGGTTTGTTTCAATCCGCGCCCGGCCGATTGGCCGGGCGATGCCTGGATTTCACGAACAGACCCATAGCGACTCTCCAGGTTTCAATCCGCGCCCGGCCGATTGGCCGGGCGATGCTGGCCGACGTAGCCGACCTGACGCAGGGTCATCAGGTTTCAATCCGCGCCCGGCCGATTGGCCGGGCGATGCGCGATTGACCCCTCCGCCCGGAACAGACCCATAAGTGTTTCAATCCGCGCCCGGCCGATTGGCCGGGCGATGCTCGGATCAAAGCGCCGCTGGACCGCTGGACGGAAGTTTCAATCCGCGCCCGGCCGATTGGCCGGGCGATGCTGCCGTGAGCCCCTCGGCCTTTTCCGAGACGAATTGTTTCAATCCGCGCCCGGCCGATTGGCCGGGCGATGCGTCCGCAGGTCCGGCCGGTGTCTGCTGATCTTCCTGTTTCAATCCGCGCCCGGCCGATTGGCCGGGCGATGCTCAGGGCCGCGCACGAATCGCCGCCGCCACGGCCGTTTCAATCCGCGCCCGGCCGATTGGCCGGGCGATGCCGCCGTACTCAAGGCGCGCCCCGCGGAGATCGACAGTTTCAATCCGCGCCCGGCCGATTGGCCGGGCGATGCATCGAAGACGCCCAGCGCCGGGCCGCGGAAGCCGAAGTTTCAATCCGCGCCCGGCCGATTGGCCGGGCGATGCCTCAGTGCCAAGCAATAGCTTAGCGCAATAACACGGTTTCAATCCGCGCCCGGCCGATTGGCCGGGCGATGCCATGAAATCGTCTCGATGTTCCATGCTGTAGTGTTTGTTTCAATCCGCGCCCGGCCGATTGGCCGGGCGATGCTCCGCGCGGGTAACCTGCGGATTCCGCGACGAAGTTGAGCGAGCTTGCGCGAAACGAGGGCCGGGCGCAAGTCGTGATGCTGGCATAGGGACGACATGGTTTTCCGAATTCTTAAAGATCATAGGCTTGGATGGCGCGCGAACCTGCCGGGTTTTTCACTGTTGCTTGGGGTTCGCGCGTCAAACGACGAGCGGACCATCGAAGTCCACGGAGCGGAAGGTTCCGTATTGCTTGACGCGGAGTTCGTGTGGCCCGATGAGGCGGTAGAAACGCAGATTGTCTTCGTCCAGGTTGATCTCCGCGAGCAGGGCGCGCTCAAGTTCCTCGTATTGCATTTGGTCGACGACGCACTCGAAAACGGATTTCTGTACACGCTGGCCGTAGCGTAGGCAGACTTTGGCGGCTCGGCGCAGCCGGCGACGACCTTCGGGTGTTTCGGTGGAGACGTCGTACGTGGCAATGATAAGCATGGGTGTCCGGTGGCCTATTTTGCGAGATACGGGAGATAGCCGTC
>Ga0247841_10010182_pt1 | contig 12876 bp, 4 predicted proteins | sample LaCruzMarch2015__2_FD_192410 | JGI IMG/M metagenome (GOLD analysis project Ga0247841, IMG submission 192410) | Freshwater microbial communities from meromictic Lake La Cruz, Castile-La Mancha, Spain - LaCruzMarch2015_18m | ecosystem: Environmental > Aquatic > Freshwater > Lake | place: Spain... | reverse complement strand
GCCTTGAGCCATTGTCGATCCCTCCTGTAACTTGGTTGGTTTGTTCCCAATCCCAAGATACTGCGGAACACAATGGCTCGTCTATCTCTGCGCTAAGCCTTTTTACACAATATTAAGCACACAACCACGAATGAAAAATAAGAGACGGTTGGAAAGTGCGGTGCATCATAATAACCTTCCCCCAAATTTGTGGACACGAGGAAAAGGCTATAACTTTGGCCTCAGGAGGTCCACAAAATGCCAGAACCAAGAAGACGATTTGACCGCGAGTTCAAGATCGAAGCTGTCAAGCTCGCCACTCGCGGCGATAAATCCTCATCCAATGTCGCGCGCGACCTGGGAATCAGCGAAAATATCCTCTGCCGCTGGAAACGACAAATGGCTGACGATCCCAGTTTCGCGTTCCCCAGCAAAGGCCATCTGAAACCTGCTGACGATGAACTCAGAAAGCTGAAGAAGCAGCTTCATGACGTCACCGAAGAACGAGATATCAAAAAAAGCGTTGGCCATCTTCTCCAAACACCCTATCCGTACGGCGATTCATAGTTGATCATCATTATGGCTTCCGCAGTAGCTGGTCGCGCACCTCTGGTCGATCAAGTCTTCACCGCAGATCGTCCAAATCAGGTTCGGTATCAGCTATCGCTGTAATGTTTTAAAGTCGTTCTTCGAAACCCCAACGAAGGAAATAGAATACTTTGCCTATTTCCACATCCGCAATAAAACTTAATCTTCGATCTTCAAATACATCGTAGTGTTCAACAATCGTCAGCTTCGTCACCCAGCGCTAGGGTTACCTCTCGCCCAGTTGAGTTCGAGCAACAGTAATACCACAAATAACGCGCAACTCCATGTCCCCTTTTCGAGGCAAAGTCATACTTTTGGGAAACAGTATTTACTAAACCACAAAATCCAAGTTATCTCATGGCTAAATACTTTAAATATCAAGCTAATCAGTTAGCGACAAAAGGGGCTATTCCATACTCATGGAACAGCCCCTTTGCTTTTGTGCAATTGGAAGAGACAGTATTATCTTATCACACGATGGAGGTTGTAACTACGGCTTTTACAAACACAATCCCTCGCATACACTTACTTCACCAGCGTCACTTTGCGAACGTCGCTGAAGCTCGGGGTTTCCATCTTAAACAGATAGACGCCCGAATTGAAGCTTTCAGCATTCCATACCGCAGTATGGACGCCAGCCTGAAGTTCACCCGAAACAAGGGTTGCTACTTCACGTCCAGCTACGTCGAACACACGGATCGAAACCCGTGACGCTTCCGGCAAACCAAACGCAACGCGAGTAACCGGATTGAACGGGTTCGGGAAGTTCTGACCAAGCGAATAGTTGTCCGGGATGATCGCGCCTGCAACCGCATCAGCAGCGGTGAAGCCGTCAGTCTCGTAAACGAGGCCGGCCATGCGAAGATCTACCACTGCGTCCTTGTCAGCGTTCCACAACTTCAGCGTGAAAGCTTCGCCTTCGACGAGACCATCGACCAATTCGGTCGATTTGTCATCGCCCCAGACTGCTAAGCCGACCATGCCGTCAGTCACACGACCAACGCCGACCAAACGACCGCTCGTGTTGAACGCTGCAACCTGATCGTCAGCCGCGAGTTCAACGCCGCTGATTCCGGTTACCAACACGCTCATGTTCGCGCCGGTCATCGCCGGTTCCACCCAATGACCAACAACTGAAGCATTCGACTTGCCGACTTCGATAGTTGCAGCGCCCTGCTGAGCTGCCGGGTAGTTGAGGGTTACCGCTGCATTCACGTTGATCTGATAGCCGCGACCTTCACGCCATGGATCCATGTTCGAGAAGTTGTTTCGCGGCGAAGCGAAGTCGCCAAATCCGTCCTTCGCCAGAATAACATTGTCAAGAATCGAAGAAATGGCGGTAAACGTACCGCTTGCACACGTCAAGTGATAGGTCGGGAAGTAGGCGATCATGTTCCAGCCTGCCGCAATCGGCACATCGGCTTGAGCGTCGATCTGAACGCCGGTCCAGCGACCTTCAATTGCCTGATCCATACGAACCTGATAGCCTTCAGAAGTATTCCAGAACGGAATACCGTTATAGTCGCGATTCGCGGGAGAATAGAAGTAACCGCGCTCGTTCTTCATCAGGATCACATGGTGACGGTTTGCGTCAACTCTGAACTGCGACATCATCTGCCGAATGTCAGGACCGTCAGCGTTGTTCATTTCTTCCGGCGGAGTGATATTGATTGAGATCAGGTTCCAGCCAGCATTGAACGGAACTACACAAGTGTAAACACTCAAGCCACTCAGCGTCAGCGCCAAGAAACTGTTACTCGACCATTCCAGTGAACCTTCGGTCACATTCGCAACCATCTCATGTTCGATGTCAGTTTCGTTGTCCCAGACTTTGAAAAGCATTGTCTCACCATCTTGGAACTGAGCTATATCGCCTTCGGTGCCGTAAGCAGAAATACTTACAGGATCGCCTCCGGTCCAAACAACGCCGCCAGAAAGGACGTTGTTCGGTGTGAATACGCCGATTTCCCAACCGCTCGGGGCAATATTGTCATCCCACACCACGTTGTTCACCAACACGCTGTGGTTTGTACCTGTCATGTGCCAGCCGTTCGGGAAGTTATTGGCATCATAAGGACCAAAGTGCTGAAATTCCTGACCTGCCGCGCCGATTTCCATAGAAAGCCCAAGGTAGAATTGAGGATTTCTTGGATCGTTAGACTCGACAAGCAGACGAGCCTCGTAAATACCAGCTTCAAGCTCGCTTGGAGTACATATGACAGTAACTTCTTCCTCTTCGCCAGCAAGAAGTTCACCTCCATCCGGAGCAAATGTCAACCATTCTGGTCCTTCTCTGACTCCATCATCCCAGATCGTGATGGTGGACGACGTGATGTTGTTTCCGATCCAAAGATTATATCCATCGCTCGCGATTCCAGGCGCCCGGACATCTGAGGTTATTGGGAAGTTCTGGACAACTTCGGCAGTCCAGTCTTCCTCATTCACTGCAAGCTGGTACGCGCGGAATTCATGAGTAGCCCAAAGATGTCCGGTATTATGCTCGGGAATCCAGGAAAGGCGACAGCGGAAGTCAGCATCCACTCCGTGCCCCATAAAGTCTTCTATCAACCCGATTTCCTCGAAATCGTTATTGATATCTAACACATGAACCTGAACGTCAGCTGCTAAATTCGCATCGAACAGTGTGGACACGAACAAGTAGGCGCGCTCCGGATCGATTGAGCACGCCATGATATACCGACTATTTTGTACGCCGGCTACGTTGAGGTCGCCAAGGTTGTTTCCTTCGATGTCGAAGCGCATCAAGTTGCAGTCTCCGTCCCATCTTCCACTATACAGAACTCCATCGAAGTAAACGCCGCCCAAAAGAGGCGTTCCATTCAAGTTTACTTCGAAATCAGCCACGACGCCAGTGATCGCGCTGCCATCCCATTGGTAGCCAGTCCAGAAGTTGGTAACTGCTCCGCGCTGATCGCAGAAGTTGATCCACATAACGTCGTTTTCTGCATCGCGACTTATTCCAAAGGCGCCATAGTGGTCTACTTCGATACGGTCAAGAGAGTCGCCCGCAGCATCGCGGCGAGGTCCAACCGGCGCTCCGGTAAGACTACGGATTGCCCGACCGGTCGCATCGCGTCCTTCCTCAGGTCCCACGCCATAAATCCGGTAGGTCAAAGTGTCCCTATCCTGACCTACTGCATTACCGATGATCAGCGCAGCCGTCGCAGGATCTCCCTGACTGACTGCGTAAACGCGCGGAATGCCGCCTTCAGGTTCAGTGTAAATTGAGGGTGGAAGCAAACAGGTACCGTTAAGATCCCAGTAGACGTCCTGACCTTCGACGTTGTTGGCGTCGGTGTCGAGGTGCAACCGAGCATGACGTTCGCCTGTAGCAGTTGGACGGAAGAAGAACGTAACTGTCGTGTCAGCGCGGCTGTTAAGTTCAAACGGCTGGTCGATTGCCATGCCAAAATCGTCTGGATTGTTTCCGTCGACGCTGAACCCATTCACAGTGTAGACACTCGAACCGACGTTAGTAAGGGTGACTTCGAAAGCGGTCTCAAATCCGTTGTAAACAACCGGGAAATTGATCATCGGTTCTTCATTGAACGGGGCCGAAATTGGATTGGAACCGAAAATCGACTGTTCTCCGATGGTTAGTGTGACCGCAATTACCTGATCTGGATTGGCCGGATCGTTTGACAGGAAGTGAATGTCCGCTACGTAGTGACCAGCGATGTTGTCGACTGAGTTCAAAGTCACCGTTACACCTAGATTCGATCCCACAGGAAGACTTCCTGCCTTTGGTTCCACCGAGAGCCAATACTCTTCGTATACACCATCGTCATAAATACGAATAGTACCGTTTGCGAAACCTGCCGCCCAAAGGTTGTAGCCATCGTGAGCAACCGAACTCCATGGCTGGTCGCCTGCTGCCATAACCTGAAAGTTTTGCAGAGATTCCGTGCAGCTCCAGTTCTCGGTGTCCACAGCGATCTGGTACACGTTCCCAGCGTCCGTATCGAGCATCCAAAGCTGTCCGTTGGGGTGTTTACCTACCCACTCGAGAGTGAAAGCCTCAGCATTGTTGTGGAATTGCTGGTGGTTATTGATCACGTCTACCTGATTGCCGACATTGCCTTCGCCATCAAGAGGAAATACGTGGATTTGGTTATCATCACTGGCTAATACGAACAACCATTCATTCTCGATATCTGCCGCTAATCCACGAACAGGAAAACCAAAATTCACGGCTCCAATATTCTGCCCATTTGCATCCCAGCGATTGACTTGATCGGATAATAAACTGGTTGGCAAGAACAGATATCCGTCTGCCCAGCAGCCATCCATGTTTTCGCCGCAGTTGATACGAAGAACTTCCTCAAAGTTCTCATAGCGGGCGTCGTGAGTGTACGCTACAGCAAGGCCTTGATTGTAGTTAGTCACCCACATCCGCTCATTGTCCCAGTCCCAACCAACCGGCGAGCAGAAGACGTTCACCTCATTCACACCCTGAAACTGGCCAAGGAGTTCACCCGCTTCGTCGCGACTTGGTCCGGCTGAACCATTGAGACTCCGAATCGAGCGTGTATCTTCATCTCGTCCAGGTAGGTCAATGTTCTCGATTTCAGTTTCCCAGTCGAGTTGACTACCGCCGTCGTTTCCTACATCAACGGTAACTTCCTCTTCATCGCCTTCGTTCAACTCACGGTCGATGGCCTCAAACTCAAGCGTTAGGATCGGTCTGGACAGAGCATCTGCGACTACACGAACCGGGTAGCCGTCAGGATACCGTGGATCGCTGCTGACGAACATCAATGTCGCCGAGTGTTCACCCTCACCGCGCTGTTCGTCAGGATTGTACCAGACTTGAAGATCCCGTTTCTCACCAACGGCGAGAATAAATCCCTGAAGATCGTCGCCGTTGACGTAGAAGTCGGGATTATTCTCGTCGGAGGTGACATCGTTCAGTTCGAGGTCTTCCGTACCGACATTCTCGACCTCGACTGAAATCGACCTCGGATAATCGAAATAAACGACGCCGAATTCCGCCAGAGGTTCTCCTTCTTCGGGGCCACCGGGAGTAACGTCCATATTCGGAACTCCGTGGACATTAACTGTTACACGGATTGTACCGTCCGGTTCCTGAAGCGGCTGAGTGGGATCATTGCTGATAAAGACGATGTCTGCAATGTACTGACCACTAACTAATCCAGCGGCATTGAGAATCACAACTCCCATCTCGGAACTGGCCGGTTGAATTTCCCCTTCTTTCGGTTCCATCAACAACCAGCTGGCTTCTGTGACGCCATCATCATAAACTCGGATAGTCTCGGGAGTAAAGCCAGCAACCCACATATTTTTACCGTCGTGAGCGCTTGAAGAAAATCGCGTATCCTCGCCAGGAAGAACCGGGAAGTGTTGCATTTCTTCGGTACATCTCCAGTCTTCTGTATCAACTGCAATCTGGTAAATGTTCGCATCAGCACCGTTGACAAACCAAAGCTGACCATCGGAATGTTTCGGAACCCATTCGAAACCGTACTCGATCTGGTTGCCATGGAACTGTTGATGGTTCTGTTGGCCGATCACGCCGATCTGGTTGCCGACATTGCCTTCACCGTCAAGTGGGTACACATTGATATTCCCATCGTCAAAGCTGAGAACAAATAACCACTCGTTTTCAACATCGGCGGCAAGACCAGCTACTGGAAAATTGAAGTTGATCGCTCCGACATTCTGCCCGTTAGCGTCCCAGCGATTGACTTGATCGGATAATAGACTGTTTGGCAAGAACAGATATCCGTCTGCCCAGCAGCCGTCCATGTTGTTGCCGCAATTAATGCGGAGGACTTCTTCGAAATTTTCATAGTTGGCGTCATGCGTATAAGCGACGGCAATGCCTTGATCGTAGTTGGTCACCCACATCCGCTCGTTGTCCCAGTCCCAGCCAACCGGCGAGCAGTACATGTTTTGCTGGTTGATGCCCTGGAACTGACCGAGAAGTTCGCCAGGTTCGTCGCGGCGGGTGCCAACTGAGCCATTAAGGCTGCGAATCGAGCGATAATCAGCATCGCGACCGCCCGGTTCTTGCAAGACTACCAGGTCAGTAAAGAATCGCAGAATGGCTTCGCCATCGTTGCCGATTTCGACGTCCTGCGTCAGTTCATCGCCTGTTACCATCTCTTCATCGACGGCATCAAGCGATAGTGTTAGAATCGGTGGATTGGTGGGATTGCCAACGAGGCTAACATTGACGACTTCTTCGTCACGATCATTGCATGTGATGGTTAATGTCCCTTCCAAGGCGCCTGGATTTGCTACCTCGAGAGTCACAATGATAACGGTCTGTTCACCGGGGCCAACCACCCGTTGAGCATCGGGATCCCAGTTGGTCGTGAAAGCTCCAATATCGCACGCTACATCGGTGACTTCGAGATCATCGGTGCCGACGTTATCAATGATAACCGGTATCTGGTAGGGACCTCCCGCATAAAGTTCGTCCCCGAAAACCATATTCCAGTCGATATTTTCTGGGTAGCCTGCTTCGACATCCCATATAACGTCGATATCGGGCGCGCCGGTGATGTCAATCGTAACGGTGCAGACTTGGTCGGGATCAGCGGGATCGTTGGAAAGAAAATGAATATCAGCGACATACACTCCGGTGTTCAAACCAAAGGAATCGATGTGGATGTTGACATTTTGATCAGCACCGCTCTGCAATGCACCATCGGTTGGATCAACGCTGATCCAATTCTCCTCACTAACTTCGGTCAGATAAAAGAGTATTTCAGCGGCGATCGAACCCCACATGCCTTCTTGGTTGTAATGGAACCAACAGTTCCCTGAGGGGTGCGCAACTGTTAATACGGCTCCGGAGCCATACCCATATGCTACGGCGCCGGGAGTCTGATCGACTCCTCGTTGCACCGCAATCACCTGATACCATAGGAGCGTTCCATCATTGACGCCGTCGATGAACTGCTGCTCTGAGTAACCCGCATGCAGCCAAGAACTGCCTTCGATGACTTCACCTTCGTTCCAATAGTCGGGCTGAGATGCATGGCAGATCTCAGCAAATAGACTGTAATTTTCAGCATTTGGGTCCGGACTTACAACTAAGATGCCACTAGGAGAGCTTTCTTCGAAGTCGTTATAAATTCCGCCCGGACTTCGTATAGCTGCATTGGAGTTCCCGGTTTCGTAGTAGAGGGCGCCACCATTAGCAACGTACTCTTCCAAACGCCCTAGGTTGTCGGCATATTGCTGATTGAACTCTTGTCTACACGTATTAAAGCAGATGACGTCGTAATCCCTGAAATCAACATTGTTCAGGTCGTCCGCATTGCGGTAGGAGATCATATTGTTCTCATCCAACAAAGGATCCTGACGCATACCGTCATCCAGCCAGCCCCAGACACTGTTCGTGGTGAAGACCGCAAACATCATTCCGTCGATGTCCACTTCATCACGACGAGGACCTTTCGGTGACTTGGCGAGACTCCGGACATTGCGCCCGGTGTTATCGCGCCCGCCTTCTTGCATGATCTCTATATCTGATTTCCAACGAAGCACCGCGTCGCCGTCATTTGCGATGTTTATAGTGAAGTCTTCAACGTCGCCTGTCGTTAAGGCGGTCTGGTAGGCGTTCCTATCTAAGATAAGAATCGGCGGAGGCGAGACTTCGGCATGAAGCGCAATGTCCAGTTGGGCTTCGTCCGGATCGTTGCTGTCGATGGTCAGCGCAGGTTCAAATACTCCTGGATCATCAGATGGAGCATTGAAGGTGATTGTCACCTCTCGCTCTTCGCCCGCACCGAGAACAAACTGCTCGGCATCCGGAGTAAAGTACTCGTGACCAATACTGATCGCATCGACGGAAAGATCGTCCGTCCCTGCGTTACGGATGGTTACCGGCATGGTGTAAGGACACTCTGAGAACAGGTCGGCGTAACGAAGGTTCCAATCTATAACATTCGGGAAGCCCCAATCCTCTTCCCATAGGACTTCAATGTCCGGCGCTCCTTCGACGTTGAGAGTGATTTCAATTTCAGCGTCGGGTTGTGCTTGATCATTTGAGAGAAAATGAAGAAAAACCCGATAAGCCCCACCCACCAAACCGGAAGCGTCAAGCGTGATAGTGATATCTTGACTTGAACCCGCGGCAATTCGCCCTTCGACAGGCGAGAACATTAACCAGGTCATCTCAGCTACGCCGTCATCGTAGATACGAATAGTGGCTGGTACGTATCCTGCGACCCACATATTTGTACCGTCGTGAGCGCTTGAAGAAAATGGCAGATTCTCATCAGGAAAGACTTGGAAGTGTTGGACGGTTTCGATGCAGCGCCAGTCATCTGTATCTACCGAGATCTGATAGATGTTTGCATCGATATAATTGATAAACCAGAGCTGGCCGTCTGAGTGCTTTGCAACCCACTCAAATCCATAGTTGTCCATATTACCATGGAACTGCATGTGGTTCCAATAACCGATCGAGCCTATTTGACCACCAATGTTGCCCGCTCCATCGAGTGAGTATACATAGATATTCCCATCATCCATACTAAGAACAAACAACCACTCGTTTTCAACATCAGCAGCCAGACCAGCCACTTGGAAATTGAAGTTGATCGCTCCTATGTTCTGACCTTCTGCGTTCCACATGTTAACCCGATTGCTGTTAAATTCGGTCGGCAGAAACAGATATCCATCTGCCCAACAGCCGTCCATATTTTGACCGCAGTTAATTCGGAGGACTTCCTCAAAGTTCTCATAGTTTGCATCGTGAGTGTAAGCTACGGCGATGCCCTGATTGTATTTGGTAACCCACATCCGCTCATTGTCCCAGTCCCAGCCAACCGGTGAGCAGAAAAAGCCTCCCTGATTGATCCCTTGAAACTGGCCGATGAGGTCGCCTGCATCGTCGCGATGAGGACTATCGCGACCTTCCTGTGTGATTTCAGCTTGGAGTCTGAAGTCGATCGGAGTGTTATTGTCGTTGGTTACGGTAACGATCGTATCCAACCTGCCGCCCGTGTAGAGTTCAGCCTCGATCGATGCCGGATCAAAGCTGATATCGGGTGGGTTGCCGGGATCATCGCGAAGCTCATTGACGGCTCTCGCGATCGCGAGCGCTTCAGATCCTGTTTCTTCTGCAAATACAACATTCTGGATATTGCCGGTCATCCCGAACAGAATCAGACAACAAAGGATAAACGCCGAACTCTTCGAAATCTTACGCACTTCTTACCTCTTTGTACTTGGCTACGATGTTTTATCAGCCAGAATCATCCATATAATGAGAATGTCAATTCGGACATCTTTTACGTCGTAGCAGTGATGAAATCAAAGCAAACCGTTCTATTGAGTTTATGGAATTCGCTAATTAAGGACCAACAAGCGATGCAAATATCCGAATTTCCATCCCAGCATCCTGCCGGGATAGAAATCGGTAATTTTAAAACGTCAGTACCAGTGTTAAGACTGGTACTAAAGGAATAGGACAGAACTAGACAGCGGTTTGTCAATAGGAGCTTTGGAGGATGCGCTCTATCCCTCTACTCCCCAAACTGTCTTAAGTGATGATCTATATGCTTCCATATCAGCTTACCCCACTCGTCGCCGGTCAGACGACCGAAAGTAACGTGAGAGAACCACTCGCCGGAAGTGCCATTTGCGGCAGCAGTTTTCAACAGGTCGAGCAGCTTGGCTTGCTCAGCGTCGAAAACGAAAGTTGATCCTTTTGCCACGGCCATCGATGAGGATGCGTTCTTCTTCACAGGAAGATCGGCAAGGATAAAGAATTTCGCTAGACTGTTCTTGAGGATGTTACTCCTATCAGTTATCCGAACATGTCCAAGCGCAACTTCGAGTGTCGAGTTCAAGTGCGCCAACATCTGATCAGAAGTCATTTTCCCCCAGCCACGTTGCGAAGTGGGGCGCAGCCTCTCGATGCGGCGAAGCATGTTTACCAGATCGCACGAATTATGAATGTTATATGTGATGAGATGTTCCTCTCCGAGAAGTTGCCAGCAAGTTTAGATTTAATCTGTTGAAAAGTCCGCCTTAGAACTTGGGTTTATTCACAGACGATTTCGTTTAGTAAATAATTCACAGTATGTCATGAAGTTAAACTTTGAAGTACTTGTACTATTCAGTAAATCACCCTCACTTAACTAGCATAACCTTTCTGCTTAACTTGACATCATCCGTTTCCATTCGGATTATATACGCACCTGCAGGAACTTTTGAACCGCTCCAGAAGGTTTCGTAACGACCAGGCTTCTGATCACCCTTGACCAAAGTTTCAATCAGACCACCATTTATGTCGTACACTTTAATCGAAACCAGTGAAATTTCCGGAAGAGTGTAACTGAACCGGGTTATCGAATTAAACGGATTTGGATAAGCTGGTGAAAGGTCGATCTGCACCGGTAATTTCCCTTGATCAATCACCTCGTTGCACTCTACGATCATACTAACAATGGTTACAATATCCGAATTGACCGGATCATTAGAAATGACGTGAAGATCCGCCCAATACTCGCCCTCTATAAGTTCTGTAGCATCAAGTGTAAGAAATATGCTATCCTCTGAATTCGGTTCCACCTCCCCCCTAATGGGATCATAAGAGATCCATCGAATTTCGCGGATGCCATCATCTAACACAAACCATGTACCTCTAGAGGAAGCATACCAAATGTTTTCTCCATCATGGCCAATTCCCTTGCCTGTGTTAATCTGAATCTGTTGAACTATCTGAGGAGCATCTCCAGAGACATCCAATTGCATTAAAGAGCCACTCCATTCAAGCGCCCAGATATGGCCGTCATTATGATCAGCAACCCATTCTATTGAAACAGGATCATATCCAATTATACTGTGTGGATCAAATTCAAAGATATTACTACAGTCTATAGTCCTTAGAATTTGACCGTCAGTTGTAATTTGTCTCAGTGTAATTAATTCACGATTCCTTTCAACAGATATATACCAGAGATTTTCGCCATCGAAAGCGACTCCAAAAATTATCCAGCCTTGTACATCTAAAGTTAGATTAACATTTCCCCGTTGATCGATGCGCTGAATCATGGCAATCCCATCAATTTCGTCCCAAGTACCAACCCAGAAGAACTCACCATCGTATACCATTCCAAAATGTTGATTATTAATGTTAATGTCTTCGATTACTTGTTCCTCAACAGGATCAAATGCGATCATATGCCTCCGCTCGCTATCAACACCCCACATCAATTCTCCATCCCAAGCTAAACCAGACCAAATGCCACGACCGATATTGTGTTCGGCAACCACATCGCCAAGGTTATCACGTATGGGACCAATTTGACCATTTCCGTTGTTTAAACGCTCTTTTCGAAGATATCGATCTCGCTCAGGTTCGATGATAATCTCATGATTCAAAGAAAACTGAAGAGTTTCATCGCCATTGTTAGAGATATTGATTACGTGCTCCGTAACCTCACCGATACTGAGGTCATCTTCAATCATATTTGGATTAACATCTATGACCGGATTTGCTTGAAGAGAAGTCGGTATAATGAAGCAGAGGGATAGAAAAGTAATGCAAATGCCTTGTGAAATACGCATTGTAACCTCAATTTGGATCTTCGCTGTTTGTTGTTGGTAGCGAAGAATGATTGTGGATCGATATTGAGACCGTTGAAAAAGGATACTTAGCGGTATAGAATTTCATTTCGCTTCTGCACGAGGGGCAAAATTCGTAAATTGATGTTGTCCATCTTCAAGGAAACTCGATGCACAGCAACCAACCCCAAGGCCAGAAGCAGCTCTTTGGCGACTTCGTTTACGACCGCCTCATTCCGCGAGATCATCTGCTTTGCCGGATGAACGATCTGATTGACTTCAGTTTCATCGATAAGGAAACGCGCCGGTTTTACTCCGACATCGGTCGCCCCGGCTGGTCGCCAATCTTGCTCTTCAAGTGCTGCCTGATCGCGTTTCTTTATGACATTTCCGACCGCACCCTCGAAGAGCAGGTCAATTTCAACATCGTCTTCAAGTGGTTCGTGGGACTTGATCTCGACCAGAAAGCGCCCGACCATTCAACAATGACGACCTTTCGTGACCGCCTCGGCGTTGAAGGCTTCACCCGCGTCTTCAATCAGATCGTCGAGATCGCCCGTCAGAAAGGGTTGATCAATGACCGCTTGACTATCGTTGACTCGACGCATGTGGCCGCAAAGGTCGATACGGCAAGGCTTGCCAAGTTCAAGCGTGATGACGATGACCACACCTTTGTGGACCGCAACAGCCCCGACAAAGACGCCCGTTTTGGCCGGAAGTCAAAGACAAAGAAGTTCT
>Ga0247841_10010181_pt1 | contig 12878 bp, 13 predicted proteins | sample LaCruzMarch2015__2_FD_192410 | JGI IMG/M metagenome (GOLD analysis project Ga0247841, IMG submission 192410) | Freshwater microbial communities from meromictic Lake La Cruz, Castile-La Mancha, Spain - LaCruzMarch2015_18m | ecosystem: Environmental > Aquatic > Freshwater > Lake | place: Spain... | reverse complement strand
CGTGGGTCTGGCTCGATCCCCCTAACAAACGAAAGTTTTCGCCTTTTGTCAGGCGTACATGGCCATCCTTATTATCAAGCCCAAGCCCCATAAGTACGCGTTTGTAATTTCTGTTCTTCATTTTTATATCCGGTACACGCTGTCGCCTATCCGGACGCGCGATTTCACCAGAAGCCCTATCTCCTGGCCTTTCTTACCGGCTTGTATGGAGACATGATCGAGCTGTATCGAATTGATCTTCTCCTTGAAGTCGGTAGTATACCCTTTTATATAGATCTGGTCGCCTACATTTATGCCGCCCTTTAGCACCATAACTGCAGCCGCCCTTACATGCGGAAAGTAGTGAGTAACCTCTCCAACCTTCTCGAAATTAAGCTCCAAAGCCTTCTTCGCCTGTTTCTTGGCTTTTTTTGCAGATGGCTTCTTTACGGCTTTCTTAGCCCTAACCGCCTTCTTTGGCTTTAACTTCTTTACCGGTTTCCGCTTAGCTTTTGATTTAGCCTTCTTCTTTATAGCCATACATCCTCCTTCTCAACCTAAATCCGGCCTTATTTAGTATTCCCTTCGGCGCCTTGTAACGCTATAGTGGCTTCCTTCCTGACTCTTGTATTCTCATCGGTAAGCAGGGGCTTTAGATCTTCGGAGAACTGGCTGCCGCCCATCCTGGCAAGGGCCCTTATAGCCGCTATCCGGACATCCATTATCTCATCTTTTAATAGCGACTTCAGGACCGGTATGGCGTCCTTCGCCTCCATCTTACCCAGGGCCTCTATAGCTGCACACCTTAGTTCCTTATAATCCCTCTGGGCAACGGTTATAAGATATGGGACCGAGCTCGGATCGCCTATATTACCTATAGCCAATAGCGCCTCTCGCCTAACATTAATATTCCTGTCCTGCGATAATGTGTTCAGGGCACCTATGCCCGCTCTTGATTTTATCTTACCGAGGGCCTGCGCGATGTGCAACCTCACATCATCATTAAGATCTGTAATCATACTAGAAAGCTTCTCTACACCGCGCCCCTCTTTAAGATCTCCCAGCCCCACAACCGCATACATGCGAATACGTGCATCGGGATCATCCAAAAGCCCAAGGTATGTATCGCCTAGAGACTGGTCTTTTATCGCTACAAGCGCTTTCACGGCAGCAAGTCTTGTTTCTGTGTCAAAATCCGCCAGTGTCTCTTTCAGACCGGGGACAGCCTTGGCATCGCCGATCATGCCGAGCGTCCTAGCCGAGGCGCGCCGTATTTTGACGTTTGAATCCTTAAGAGTTACGAGGATGACATCCGTGGCCGTCTGAGATCCTATATAGCCCAGTATTTCGATCGCAGCTATCCTGTAACTGATTTTTTCACCGGCATTCTTTGCCATATTTGCTAACTGCGGCACAGCGCTCTCTTTTAGTGCTATAAGCGTTACTGTCGCTTCATGCACAGTCCTAGGGTCTTTCAACATCTTTATATTCTTATGAGCTATCGCCATCTTCTTCGTGTCGAGATCCTCTGCAAATGCCGCTGAAACCGCTACTGCCAAACATACTATCACAACCCAAAACTTCTTCATTCTGCCTCCTTTTTTTCGCTAAAGAACTCTTCATCGCTTGCTTTTGACTTACAGATGCCCCTCTTAGAACTTTCTATGAATTTTATAAGGACTTCCAGTTCTTTTGTCGAAGCCATCTTCTTCATCCCGGCTACCGCCTGCGCGGTATTAATACCGGACGTATATATAAGTTTATATGCTTCTCTAAGAGCCGCCATAGATTCGCGCCCCATCTTAGATCTGCGAAGGCCCACAAGATTTAAACTTCTTACCGCCGATGGCCCGCGTACTAGCATATAAGGCGGTACATCCTTGTTTATCCCCGTAAACCCGCCTATCATGGCGAGCTCTCCTATGCGGCAGAACTGGTGTATCACTACGTTACCGGATATAAAAGCCCTGTCGCCCACCTCTACGTAGCCGGCTAAAAGAGCGCCGTTTGCCACTATTACGTTATTGCCAATGCTACAATTATGTCCAACGTGCGCGACAGCCATAAAATAGCAATCGTCGCCTATTATAGTGGAAGAGCCGTCCGTAGTTCCCTTATGAATCGTAACATACTCGCGTATCACGTTACGTTTCCCGATCTTTACAAAGGTCTCACCGCCCTTGAATGCCAGGTCCTGCGGAATATTGCCTATCACGGCGCCCATATGGACCTGCGTCCCCTCGCCTATGGAAGTACCGCTGCAAATGTATGCGTGAGGCCATATCTTCACTCCGGGCCCTATTTCAACATCATCTTCGATAATCGCAAAAGGGCCTATCTCGACCCCTGCGGCTATCCTGGCCCCCTTAGCTACTACAGCCCTCTGGTCTATGCTCATTTCTTCCTTTCTTCCAACTTCCCTAAAAGCACATTTACAATATCTACTATCGGCTTCATATCGTCATGGCGCCTTACCTTTATCCTGTGCGAATAATGCTCTTGTTCGGTTACTTTCTTCAGCTCGCCCTCAAGTCTTTCTACTGGGCCTGCAAACCTATGCGAAAGTACCACGCCCCAAAGCATCAGCAGCGCGAATAACGGCGGTACGCCTATAAGAAGTATCATATTAACTTTGCTTATTACCGGGAACATGTGGTGGGCGACATATTCAGGTATACCTATCTGTTCCGCCATTATGCTGAAGATAAGATAATAAAGGCATCCTCCCACAAATAAAAGAGGTATCACCATAGACAGCATAAGAAGGCCCAGATACTTCATTTGTATATGGCTTCCGGTCAAATATTTGGTGCGCAGGAACTTTGTCCTCACTTGTCACCTCCCCCTCTGTAGCCCAGCTTTATTTCATCATAAACAGCAGCAGCGTTGGAACCTGTATGCTCTGAATTGGTCATAAAAGCCACTGCTCCGATATTATATTCAGGCTCATGGCCGAATAACGCTACATAGTCGGCGCGTATATCCCTCTCTTCTGAGATCCATTCTTTTTTCGGGCCGGATTGCAGTACCATGAGTTTAATATTTTTAGAATAGGGGCTCACACCCGTGGAACCTACCGGTAATGACTCAGCCCATATATATTCGAGCACCTTGGAATTCGTAAAGAACATGGCCGGAAATATCACATAGACGCGCGCGGCAAAATCATCTTCATTCTCCGTATCCAGGCTCTCTTTACTGGTCTTCACAGGAAACTTGTCGGCGCGCCACTTCCAGCTTACCATAGGCCTATGGATTTGGCATCCATTTTTATCTTATAATATAAAGCGGAAGCCGCCCTATCGCTTGAGGCCTTGACATATGACAGGTCGCCTTCCTTCTCCACCCTGTATATGACCTTACCCTTGAAAACTTTCTCTTCCCATTCTTTAAGGTCTGTGTCGTTGGAAAACGTGAATGGTTTGATAACTTCTACTGAATAACCGGGAAGCTCTGCGGCCTTATAAACGGGGGCCTTATGACGGTAAAATATGACTGCAAATAAAGACAACAATATGATTAGTAGCGTAATTCCCTGGAGACTATTCTTTGATCTTGACCTCATAATAGTAAGCTATTTTAAGTTTACAGGCGCAAAAAGTCAATAAAAAACCCCGCCCTCTAGAAGAGAGCGGGGTTCTTTACTATTCTTACTACTTAGAAGCTTACCTTTACTGAACCGACTATGTCGGTAGCAACATGATCACCAGCCTGCCCAGTCATGGCAGTATTGGTATCATACACTGTGCCAGGTATAAACCAACCAACCAATAACCCGAAACTCACGTCTTCCGTATAGTCCCAAGTAGTATTGATGTCGACTTCCTGACCGACGAAACCCTGAGTCTTCGTATCGGCGTTGTCGAACTGCTCTTGGTTCCAGAAGAGGTTATAGTTAGCTTTTATGTTCAGGCTTTCGATCGGCTGAATGCTGCCGAGGAATATGACCTGATACTGGTTAGTGAATGAAGCATCCGTGCAGGATACGAGCTGGTTTGCAGCAGAACCGAATCTGCCGGTCTGATAGAACCTTCCGACGAATTCACGGATGGCTGAATCAAACTTACCTCTGTACATCGGATCCCAGCCTTTATACGTACCAGCTGATGCCGCATCGTTCCTCTCGGGCATACCTGAGTACCAGATGAACTCTGCGCCGAGTTTCGGCTTCCACGAGAACTTATCGACCAAATATCTGGTCTCAATGCTCGCGTCAATGGCCCATGCGCTACGGGACATGTTATTGATCTGGTTCCTTGAACCTACGTACGTGCCGCCCTGGTAGGCGCCTTCAGCCGCGATCGTTATTGTATCGATCGGGTCGAACGAACCTCTTAGACCAACGGTCTGGACCTGATTTGTGTTATCCTTTAACTGCGTGGAATACACATCGATCATATTGTCCTGCTTCCAGAACCAATAGCCTTCCATTTCGGCTTTGTACGAATCGAACTTATAACCTACGTTGACGCCCCAAAGGTTCGTCCCGTCATTATCCTGGATCGCACCGTTGTTGATATTTGCATAGATCGCGGTGATCGTCCATGGATCGTAATCGAGAACTGCCTTTATGGAGTCAAACCCTGTGACTGCCGTGTATTCCGGAGCCGACAGGTTTCCGGCAGTACCGGAGATCTGGTTCGGGCTTATAGGACCGACGTTCATACCGGGATTCTGCAGGTTGGCGCCAACTATGAAACCTTTACCAAACCACAGGTCCTGACGACCGATCGTCAACGTGAGCGGTGAATAAATGAAATCCTTCAACGTCACGTAAGCGAGATCTACCATTACGTTGAACGCATCTTCGTTCATGGTATATCCGCCAAGGCCGTTCGGAGCAATTGACGTAGCCGAAGTGCTAGTCTTGGAATAAACGTTCCAGTCTCTCTGGTTAACTAACCTGATGACTGTCTGAACGTTATCGGTAAGATCAGCATCAACCTGAATTTCAGCAACTGACATGAAGAAACTCTGGTTGGTCTGGGTGTTACCAGTTCTCGGCTCAGGTTCAGCATTACCACCGCTGGACAGGTAGTTATACTGATCTCTGAATATTCCTCTCATCGTGAGGTCTCCACTGACCTTCACGCTCTGTGTCTCGGCGTACACGCTGCCGGCTAGGCAAAGTGCAACGGCGATAACACATGCTATTTTCATAAACTTCATGTTATCTCCTTTTTGAGTTTTAACTGCTTGAAGCTCTATATATATCGAAGTTTGTTGGAAACAAACTTGTATGTATCTACTGCTTTATATCTATATCACCATGTCTTGATGGCCTTCGGCTATTTTAAGCACCACCTCCTTTTGCGCCAAGATTTAAACCATCTATGGTGTTATAGGCGAAACTGCCTTTTTACACTTAACAAAGTATATCATATGTTAGGAACTTGTCAAGGGAGTTAACTATTATATAACTTCATTGTTAAGAACAGGCTTTCTTTGCCAAAATACGTGAATTATCAAAGACTTTTTTAGCTTGTAAAGCGCTTAAACCGAGCTTCTTTAATATGGACTTTGCCTGCTTATCGGAAACCAGATCTTCCCCTTTATGCCCGTCGGTATCGAGCACAAGCTTAGCGCCTATAGCCAGCGCCATCTTTACCAGGCGCTTGTTGGTTTTACTATGGCTGGGCCTTGTGGTTATCTCAAGGGCCACTCCGCGGGATTTGGCTAACCTTACATCCTTATCTGATATAGGGCCCGGGTGTGCCAATATATCGCAACCGGCATCTATGGCGCGAAAGTTGGTTCCCTTTATAACAGGTTCCGATATGGTTTCACCATGTACTACTACAATCTTAGCGCCAAGTTTCCTGGCGCGCTTCACAAGACCCTTTATGTCTTCGATAGGCGCATGTGTTATCTCGCATCCGGGTATCGAACAGATCTTCCAGTGTCTGTTGAGTTCCTTACAGACTCCGACCAATCTTGGTATAACAAAATCAATATTTGAAGAGTCAACGTGATCTGTGAGAGCTATCGCGGTGTACCCTTTCACCTCAGCACGTCTTACAAGTTCACTGGGTAAAAGTTCGCCATCAGAAAATAATGTGTGAGTATGCAGGTCGATCATAATTTTTTTCATCCAAAATTTGGCGCCCCTGGCCTGAGTCGAACAGGCGACACCAGGTTTAGGAAACCTGTGCTCTATCCATCTGAGCTACAGGGGCGCGGATATTTCAGCAGTACTCGTCTTTAATGAGCGACACGATCGGATAGCCGCGGAGTTTGTCGCGCCCTTTCAGAGCAACGAGCTCTATCAAAAATGCCAGCCCGACAACTTTGCCGCCCATTTTTTTCACGAGATTAACAACCGCCTTACTCGTGCCGCCAGTTGCCAGAAGGTCATCAACTATGAGTACACGGTCGCCTTTTCGAAAAGCGTCACTGTGCACTTCCAGCGTATCTTTACCATACTCGAGATCATAAGTGACAGAGTATGTTTCGTAAGGAAGCTTGCCTTTTTTTCTAATGGGTACAAGTCCTACTCCGAGTTTATATGCCACAGCGGCGCCGAAAATAAATCCGCGCGATTCAACGCTCAAGATAAAATCGATCTTTTTACCTTTGAACTTACCCGCGATAAGATCTACAGCTTTTTTAAATCTATCCTTATCCCGGAGCAGCGGAGTTATATCTTTAAATATTATCCCCTCTTTTGGGAATCCCGGTATATCTCTTATCAGCGATTTTAGATCTTTCATATTAACCTAACTCTTTCTCGAATTGGCTTCTTTTTCCTGCGCGTCTATGAACTCTTTCATCTTCTTCATCGCCGCGGACTCTATCTGGCGGACACGCTCCCTGGTTATACCGAAATTCTTAGCGGTATCTCTCAATGTGCGTCCAACACCATCCTTAAGGCCAAACCGCAGCGTGAGTATCTTCTGCTCCCTGGTAGACATCTTCTCCAGGAGTCCTTTTATGCGCTCCTGGGTCAGGAAGTTTGAAAGCTCATCCACGGCTGATGTCATATTCTCATCTTCTATCAGATCGAGGAATTCGGTCGAGCCCTCATCCCCTATGGGTGCGTTCAGGCTGGAGATCCCGGAGACCATCTTATTCAGCTGTTTTACACGCTTTATCGGTATCTTCATACGCTTGGCTATCTCGGAAGGACGGGGCTTCCTCTTATAAGAGTTGGTGAGGTGTTCCGTCACCTTCTTGAAACGCATGAGAAGCTCTATTATGTAGACAGGCATCCTGACGGTCTTGCCCTGGTTGGCTATCGCGCGGGATATATACTGCCTTATCCACCAGGCGCCGTAAGTAGAGAACCTATAACCCCTCTTATGATTGAACTTTTCGACGGCCTTCATGAGGCCCATATTGCCTTCTTCGATAAGGTCCATCATCGAGACGCCGAGATTAGAGTAGCGCTTTGCTATATTGATGACGAGCCTCAAATTTGACTGTATCATCTTCGCGCGGGCTTTCTTATCCCCGCGTTTTATGCGTATGGCAAGAGCTACCTCCTCCTCCGGTGTCAGAAGGGGTATCTTCTTTATATCCTTTAAGTAGAGCCGGATCGAATCCATATGTCCCCTACTTCTTTTTACTCTCTAACACAGCCTGTGCAGCCGCAAGACGCGCTATCGGTACACGGAACGGCGAACAGCTCACGTAGTTCATACCGATCCTGTGGCAAAACTTCACGCTGTCCGGATCTCCGCCGTGTTCGCCGCAGATACCCACCTTCAGGTTCTTTCTCGTCTTTCTGCCGCGTTCGATACCTATCTTCATGAGTTCACCAACCCCGTCCTGGTCTATAGTCTGGAAAGGATCGGCCGGAAGTATCCGCTCATACAGGTAGTCCGGCAAGAAGCTCCCGATGTCGTCACGGCTGAAGCCGAAACTCATCTGGGTAAGGTCGTTTGTGCCGAACGAGAAGAACTCTGCCGTCTCGGCCATCTTCCCGGCCTGAAGAGCCGCGCGCGGGATCTCTATCATCGTCCCGTACATAAAATCGAGCTTCTTCATACCGAATTTTGCCAGTACCTCTTTATATATCCTGTCGACTATCACCTTCTGATTGTCGAGCTCATTCTTGGTACATGTTACAGGTATCATTATCTCAGGAACGGCCTTCTTGCCGGCTTTTATGAGCTCGGCGGCCGCCTCAAGTATGGCACGCACCTGCATCTCGGTTATCTCCGGATATGTTACACCGAGGCGCACGCCGCGGTGACCCAGCATCGGGTTATTTTCTTTCAAGCTCTCCGCACGCTTGTTAAGTTCACTCATATCGACGCCAAGGTCCTTAGCGAGCGCTTCGAGCTTTTCTTCATTATGAGGAACGAACTCATGGAGCGGCGGATCGAGAAGCCTTATGGTAACAGGGTATCCCTTCATCGCCTCAACCGTAGCTTTCACATCGCTCTTTACATATCCGAAGAGCTCGTCCAGGGCCTTCCTTCGTTCGGGCTCATCCTTTGACATTATCATCTTTCGGAGTAGAAATAGCGGTTTATCGCTGCCCTCTCCGTAGAACATATGCTCCGTCCTGAAGAGACCTATGCCTTCGGCGCCGAACTTAATGGCCTGGGCCGCGTCTTTGGGAGTATCCGCATTGGTACGGACATTTAAAGTCCTGAGTTTATCCACTAGCTTCATGAGATCGGCATAATACTTATTATGCTCAATATCGGAATCGACTAGAGGTATCTTGCCCTGATATACGAAACCGCTTGTACCATTAAGGCTTATCCAGTCACCCTCTTTTATGACTATACCCTTCTTCGTCTCGAGCGACTTGTTGTCATCGGCTATCTCGAAATCCGTGCAGCCGACTATACAGCACTTACCCCAGCCGCGTGCAACTAAAGCGGCGTGTGATGTCATGCCGCCTTTGGCCGTCAATATCGCCTGCGCCTTGTGCATGCCATCCACATCTTCAGGAGAGGTCTCTTCTCTCACGAGTATGACTTTCTCGCCTCTGAGGGCCCACTCTACGGCATCTTTCGAAGTAAATACCACGCGCCCTATGGCGCCTCCGGGACCAGCCGGCAAGCCCTTGGCTATGGCTAGTGTCGAGGATTCCGCTTTGGGATCCAACATCGGCAGTAATAGTTCAACCAGCTGATTGGGACCCACTCTCATAACGGCCATATCTGAGGTTATGAGCTTCTCTTTATACATATCAACTGCCATCCGCACAGCGGCCGTGCCATTACGCTTTCCGACGCGGCACTGCAGCATGAATAATTTTCCTTTTTCGATGGTGAACTCTATGTCCTGCATATCCCTGTAATGCTTCTCGAGTCTGTCTTTTATGCTCTCGAGTTCCTTATAGAGTTTTGGCATGAGCTCCGACAATGTCGGCAGAGCCTTCGAATGTTCATTCTTCGACTTATCGTTTATCGGGCCCGGAGTCCTGATGCCGGCTACTACATCTTCGCCCTGAGCATTAAGGAGATACTCTCCGTAAAAATAGTTGTCACCATTGCCGGGGTTACGGCTGAACGCCACACCTGTAGCGCAATCATCGCCCATATTACCGAAGACCATAGCTTGAACGTTAACAGCTGTGCCCCATTCGTCCGGTATCTTCTCTATGCGTCTGTACTCTATCGCACGCTTCCCGTTCCAGCTGGCGAATACGGCACTTACGCCTCCCCATACCTGCTCCTGGGCATTGTCCGGAAACGCTTTGCCCAACACATCCTTTACAGTCTTCTTGAAATCAACTACCAATGCCTTCAGATCGGAAGCCGTAAGATCGGTATCGGATTTGTAGCCCTTAGACTTCTTCATATTACCAAGCTTCTCGTCCAATACTTTTCTTATACCTTTGCCTTCTTTTGGTTCAATACCGCCGCCTTTCTCCATGACGACATCGGAATACATCATTATCAGACGTCTATAAGCATCGTAGACGAATCTCTCATTGCCGGTAAGTTTTACTAGACCGGGGATAGTATCCTCCGTAAGGCCGACGTTTAAGACCGTCTCCATCATTCCGGGCATCGACTTGCGCGCGCCGGAGCGGACCGATACGAGGAGAGGGTTCGAAGGATCACCGAATTTCTTTCCCATTATCTTTTCTATCTTGGCCATAGCATCGTTGACCTGTGCTTTAAGCTCTTTAGGGTAGGTCTTTTTGTTCTTATAGTAGTGCGTGCAGACATCTGTAGTTATAGTGAATCCCGGAGGTACAGGAAGCTTGAGTTTCGGATGACCTGCCATTTCGGCCAGGTTGGCGCCTTTGCCACCGAGAAGATTCTTCATAGATTCGTTGCCGTCGGCCTTGCCCCCGCCGAAGGAATAAACGTACTTCTTACTTTTACTGCCCATTTAAACTGCCACTCCTTTCAATTGTTCTACTACATACTCCTTCACCTTATCCACTGATATCCTGTCCTGCTTCATCGAATCTCTGTCGCGCACAGTCACCTTATGGTCACTTAAGCTATCGACATCCACCGTTATGCAGTAAGGGGTCCCTATCTCATCCTGACGCCTGTAAAGCCTGCCTATCGAAGCCGTGTCATCATACATGGCCTTCATATCTTTTTTCAACTCCGCCGTTATGGATCTCGCCAATGACACTATCTCGGGCCTGTTGCGCAATAGCGGCAACACCGCCGCTTTTATCGGCGCAAGGGCTTTATGAATTTTCAGCGAAACCCTCTTCTCCCCCTTTACCTCCTCTTCAGTGTAGGCGTCTGTCAGAAAAGCCAGTATCGATCTATCGACCCCGCCGGAAGGCTCTATAACGTACGGCAGGTATTTTTCCTTAGTCTCTTCGTCAAAATATTGCAGATCTTTCCCGCTGAGCCTGGCATGCTGCTTTAAGTCAAAATCTGTCCTGTTTGCTATTCCTTCAAGTTCCGACCATCCGAACGGAAAATTATATTCTATATCCGTGCATCCCTTAGCATAATGGGCCAGCTCGTCTTTAGAGTGTTCACGTTTGCGCAGGTTCTCTTTCTTTATACCGAGAGATACATACCACCCAAATCTCTCTTCTACCCATTTATGGTACCACTCTTCATCGGTTCCCGGCTTCACGAAGAATTCTATCTCCATCTGCTCAAATTCACGCGACCGGAAAGTGAGGTTGCCGGTCGTCACTTCGTTACGAAACGATTTGCCGGTCTGGGCTATACCGAATGGTATCTTACGGCGCATTGAATTTAATACATTCGAAAAATTGACAAATATGCCCTGAGCCGTCTCCGGCCTTAAGTACGATAAGCTCGCCGAATCTTCTACCGGCCCCAGATGCGTCTTTAACATAAGATTGAATTGCCTGGCTTCGGTAAGGGCTCCGCCGCATTCCGGGCAAAGCTTGCCGGTTACATGTTCGACCTTGAATCTCTTTTTGCAGGATTTGCAATCTACGAGGGCATCTTCGAAGCTAGTCACGTGGCCTGAAGCCATCCATACTTGTGGATTCATCAGGATAGCGGCATCCAGGCCTTCTATATCATCGCGGCCGTACACATATGAACGCCACCACGCCTCTTTTAAGTTACGCTTAAGCTCGGCGCCTAGCGGGCCATAGTCCCAAACGCTGGCCAGGCCTCCATATATCTCACTTGATGGGAATATGAAGCCGCGCCTTTTACAGAGCGACATCATCTTTTCCATTACTTCAGGCTGTTTTTGCATTTATATATCAATCCTTAGGAATTTTGTAATCTTAACACAAGGATTTTGTTAAATCAAGGAGTTTTATCTTGAATAACAAGCCCGCACCGTAATCACTAACATACACTGCCGCCTCCGCCGCCTCTGCTCCCGCCCGCTCCCGCCATTTGCGCCAGATCTCTGTTACGATCCCTTTCTTTCTTCTCTGCCTTTCTCTTAGCAGCCGCGTCTGCATTCTTTTTAGCAGCTATTTCTGCGTTCTTTTTAGCTCCTTCTGATGGCGTCTGCATATCTATCGTCTGTATTCGCGGTGTCTTCATCCGTATCGTCTTCATTTGCGGAGTCTTCATGTCAGGCACATTATTGGCAAACGATTCAGTTTCGGTCGGGCTAACATCGGTCGAGTTAATGCCTGTCGGACTAATGTAGGTCGGGCTAATGTCTGTCGGGGTAATTTTGGTTGGCTTGACTTTAGTTGCGCTGACATCTGTGGGAGTGATCCATGTCGCTCTAACAGGAGTCGCCTTGACGTTACGCACGTCCTGAGACGGATGCAGAGCCGGAGGCCATGTCTCGGCCGTACCTTTAGCAGCCGCGTTGCCCCCTTCACTTGCCTTTTTTGTGTCCGCATATACTAAAGGCTGGACAATAAACATGGCCGCCATGACTGCAAATACAACAGCGCTTTTCATGCTCACCTTTAACCTCCTATGGTTTTTAAAGTTTATTTGACCACCTTGAAGTTCCAGATATCATACTGGCTCCAATTCATAGAATTGTCATCCCGCTGCTGGACCTTCCATGTATATGCAACCCCGTTCTCAAACGCCGCGGCCGGGATCTCTATTTCAAATACGCCCCTATCGAGTTTCTTGGATACTACAACTTCATAGCCGAAACCTTTATATATTTTAAAACGATAAGCGTGAACGCCGCCTGCCGCCATAGGAACTTTGTTCCACCGGAATATGATGCCTGTCTTGCCTGTGAGATCGACCGTAGACTGGTTTTTGGGTTGTATATACGCAACCCTGGGAGGTGTCACAAACGCACCGCATATGCCGTGCCCAAAACCGGCATTACATTCTACGGCGGCCAACATGCATGAAGCGCATAGCGCGACAGCAAATATCTTCTTTATCTCTCTATCTCCTTTAAAAAATCAAGCGTCTTTAACCGTCTCTCTATGTGATAGTCCAGGAAATTACGCAGCGCGCCCTCAAGCTCCTTGCCGACCGTTTCAGCTACTTTTACGCGCTCCAGTTTTTCGAATGGAAACTTTCTTATGTGTTCGATAAATT
>Ga0247841_10010179_pt1 | contig 12880 bp, 9 predicted proteins | sample LaCruzMarch2015__2_FD_192410 | JGI IMG/M metagenome (GOLD analysis project Ga0247841, IMG submission 192410) | Freshwater microbial communities from meromictic Lake La Cruz, Castile-La Mancha, Spain - LaCruzMarch2015_18m | ecosystem: Environmental > Aquatic > Freshwater > Lake | place: Spain... | reverse complement strand
CATCAATATAGAAACCATCGCGGGCTTTCTGAAAACCATAAAATTAGTTACTTGAAATGGTTTTGCTACTTCAAAACTCTCAAAAATAGCAACACTTTTTGAGTATTATGCCCATTCCCGCAAAAGCGGGAATCCATAAAATCGTTTAAGAAAGTACATCTTAATCTTTTTTTATTTGACAATATTGTTTTTAGATATTATTATTGAAAAACAATTTCATTAGAGATGATAAATTTATGGAAAAAGAAATAGCAATATTACAGCAATTTATTAAAGAACAAGGTTTACGCTCTACACCTCAACGGCGTAGCATTCTTAAAACATTCCTTGGTGTTGAAAAACATATTTCCATTGATGAGTTATATTTATTGGTTAAAAAAAATACAAGGGTATTGGGCATACGACTGTTTATCGCGCAATGAAGTTATTTTTATCGTTAGGGCTTTGTAGTGAGGTCGACTTTGGCGATGGGATAGTAAAATATGAACATCTTTATGGCCACCAGCACCACGATCATTTAATTTGTACCCGTTGCAGAGCGTTAATAGAAGTGTTTGATCCCACACTTGAGAAGCTTCAAGAGCGAGTTGCCCTCTCTAAGGGTTTTATTCCATTATCGCACAAGTTAGAGATTTTTGGGGTTTGCAGGGCGTGCGCTGCAAAAAAATAATATTGAAATTAAATTTCAACAATTTAAATTTAGGTGTATCGTTTGCAAATATAAAAGGAATTATTAAATGTTAGATAAAGTGCTTAAGGTTGCGTTGGTTGGAAACCCCAATGTTGGTAAATCAGTTGTTTTTTGCAGGCTGACAGGTAGTTATGCTGTTGTTTCAAATTACCCCGGAACTACAGTAGATGTAAGCCGCGGAACTGTGGAGTTGCACGGAAAGCACTTTGAGGTTATTGACACCCCAGGCACTATATCGCTTTTGCCAAGTTCCGAAGATGAGCAGGTATCAAGGGATATTCTTTTTTCGTCAGCAGATATTATAGTGCAGGTGGCAGATGCAAAAAACTTAGTGCGTTCTTTGCTCTTATCAAGCGAGCTTATGGAGCTTGGTTTGCCAATGGTTTTAGTTCTTAATATGACCGATGAAGCCAAAGACAGAGGTATAAAAATTGACAAAGAATTACTCTCAAGAGAACTTGGAATTAGTGTAGTTGAAACGGTAGCTACCACTGGTTTTGGTATTAATGAATTAAAAAAGAAAATTGTCTCCGCGAAGGTGCCAATTTCACCAAAAATATTTTCATCAGATGTAGAACAAGGTATCTCTTCAATTTGCCCTCAAAACAGCGCACAGAAGGTGTGCAAGCCAATTGCAACGCAACTGCTTGCTGGTCAAAATGACGCAATAAAGTATTTTGAAAACAATAACATTAAAGTTGTTGGGAAGTCGGTGGAAAAACTTAATAAAAAAGTTCCTGCTGCCGAGTTTAGTTACAAACTTTTTAAGGCAAGAAATGATTTTGCGCTTTCTGTGGTTTCTCGTGTGGAAAAAAATGTCAAATTGCCAGCTTCCTCATTTCTTTCAAAAGCAGGAAGTTTATCAATGTCGCCCATCTTGGGCTATTTTATTGTGTGTTTGGTTTTGTTTGTTATGTATAAATTTGTAGGCCAGTTTGGTGCCGGCTTTTTGGTTAATTTATTAGAAAAAAAAGTTTTTGCAGTTTATGTTAATCCTTTCTTTGTCGACCTGATTAGTGCTTTATCGCTTCCACAAATAATTAGAGATTTTTTTATTGGTAAGTTTGGTGTAATAACTATGGCGTTAACTTATGCCTTTGCAATTATAATGCCGATTGTTGCGACTTTTTTTCTATTTTTTGGAGTGTTGGAAGATTCCGGCTATTTGCCGCGGCTTTCTTTAATGTTAGATAAGCTTATGAAGTTCGTAGGTTTAAACGGTAAAGCGGTTTTACCTATGATGCTCGGGCTCGGTTGTGGCACTATGGCAACGCTCACGAGCAGAATTCTTGAAACAAAACGCGAACGATTTTTGGTTATTTTGCTTTTGGCTCTTGGTGTTCCATGTTCAGCGCAGCTTGGTGTGGTGCTTGGGCTTTTGGGCGGCTTATCATTTAAAGTTACGGCAATCTGGTTTATGTCGGTATTTTCTTCTCTTGTTTTTGTTGGGCTTCTGGCCAACAAGTTAGTGCCTGGCAAGCCATCTCCATTTATTTTGGAGGTTCCGCCACTTAGGATGCCAATGATTTCAAACATTCTAATAAAAGTTTATATGCGAATGTTATGGTATCTAAAAGAGGCAGTTCCATTATTTATTTTAGGTACTGTTATACTTTTCACTCTGGATAAAATTGGCGCGCTTCTGGTTTTGCAAAAACTTGCAAGCCCTGTTATTGTCGGATTTTTGGGCCTTCCTGCGGAAACAACCGGTAACTTTATTATGGGTTTTTTAAGAAGAGATTATGGCGCGGCGGGTTTTTTTATAATGGCAAAAAATGGTTTGCTTTCTCATGCGCAAATTGCTGTTAGCGCGGTTATAATAACACTATTTTTACCTTGTATAGCACAGTTTTTTATAACCGTTAGAGAAAAGGGTTGGAAGTTAGCTCTATCAATAATGCTATTTGTGTTTACTTACGCAATATTATTTGGCGGAGCATTAAACTTCGCAATAAAATTATTAAAAATTTTGTAAAAAAGGCGGTACAACTATGAAAGTATGTTTTGATTATGATGTGGAAGAAGCCCTTGGAATTATTTGGAAGTCAATAGAAGTCGGGGATAAAAACCTTTCAAAAATAAAAGAAAAAATTGAAAGTGGTGTTAGTGAAGGTATTTTGGATAAACTTTTGGAACAAGGGCATGTGATAGTTGAAAATGGAAACGACCTTGTATTAACTCAAAGTGGGGAAAAAATTGCCAGAGATATAACAAGAAGGCACCGGCTTGCTGAGCGTCTTTTTGCCGATGTTATTGAGCTTAGAAAAGAAGATTTGGATAAAAATGCCTGTGAGTTTGAGCATATTATATCTCATGATGTTACAGATGCTATTTGTACGCTTTTGGGGCATCCTCAGTATTGCCCGCACGGTTCAAAAATTCCTTCGGGTGAGTGTTGCAAAAAAGCGGAAGGGGAGATAGAGGCAATAGTTGTGCCACTAACAAAACTTGCCGTTGGGCAAGGCGGAATTGTAGCTTATATAGTAACAGGTGAGCATAAGTTCATTCATAAAATATTTTCGCTGGGTGTTGTTCCGGGTGCTACCATTAAACTTCATCAGAAAAGCCCGTCTTTTGTGATAATAGCAGGCCAAACACAGATTGCCATAGATAGTGCAATAGCGGGTCAGATTTATATTAGAAAGAAGTAGTTTTAAATTTATTTGCACTGGTGCTGTAAGTTTTATTGACAAACATAGAACAAAGCAGTAGAATCCAAACAACATACTGAACTTGTCTTATTCTCGCTAAAGCGGGATGGAAAGACGGGGAACCCAAATTTGACTTTGATTTTAAAAGTCTTGGGGCTAATATCTCGCCAATGGCGGGATTAGGGGACATCTCAGACCCGAGCCCGACAGCTAACCCCGTAAGCCTAAGAGGTGCATTAAGCATCTACTTTTGAGGAGAACACCAAAGAAATAGGTTCTCTGGTGTTTTTTTATTTATATAGCTTAATTTTTTTGTTGTATGGAGGTTTCATATTATGTTTAGTGGATGGGTACTACAGCTCATACTTTTTTTATCGGTTTTAACAATATGTTCTGTGTTTTTGGGTAGATATATGGCTAATGTGTTTTCTGGCAATAAAACCTTTTTAACGCCATTATTAATGCCTATAGAGAAAATGCTTTACAAATTGTTTGGCGTAAACACTGCTGAAGAAATGAATTGGAAAACCTATGCGTTGAATTTAATTATTTTCAATGCCATAGGAATTGCCGCTCTTTTTCTTATTTTAGAATTTCAGCATTTATTGCCTTTCAATCCAAATGGATTTGGGCCGCTAAAGTGGGATCTTGCGTTAAATACCGCTATATCATTCGTAACAAATACTAACTGGCAGAATTATGGCGGCGAGAGCACTATGAGTTATCTTACGCAAATGCCCGGAATGACAGTACAGAATTTCTTGTCTGCTGCAACTGGTATTGCCGTGATGGTTGCTTTTATTAGGGCATTTGTTCATCAAAGTGTATCTGAGATAGGAAACTTTTGGGTAGATTTAACCCGTTCAATTGTTCATATATTGCTTCCATTGTCTTTCATGTTTGCCTTAATTCTTGTCGGTCAGGGAGTGATACAAAATTTTAATCACTATACAAAAGCAACTACACTCCAAGGAACTGAACAGATTATTGCTCAAGGGCCGGTTGCATCGCAGGTGGCTGTTAAAATGGTAGGCACAAACGGTGGTGGGTTTTTTAACGCAAACTCCGCTCATCCATATGAGAACCCAACACCAATGACTGACTATTTACAAATTTTAGCGCTATTAATAATTGCTGCCGCCTCGCCTTTTATGTTTGGAAAAATGATAGGTTCAAGAAAGCAAGGTTGGGTAATTTTTATTTCAATGATGATACTTTATCTGATTGGTTTGATTGTAGTCATATGGTCTGAATTCCACGGAAATCCATTGCTTGCGAAACTCGGAATATACGGCGGTTTGAGTATGGAAGGAAAGGAAGTTCGTTTTGGTCAACTTGCATCAGCTGTTTTTGCGCATGCAACAACCGTAACATCTTGTGGAGCCGTCAACTGTATGCACGACAGTCTTATGCCTCTTAGCGGGCTTGTACTAATTTTCAATATGGCAATTGGAGAGGTGATTTTTGGAGGTGTTGGTACGGGGCTTATCACTATGATAATTTACGCAATTATAACTATGTTCCTTGTTGGGCTTATGATTGGAAGAACCCCTGAAATATTCGGAAAAAAACTTGAACCTGCTGAAATGATGTTAGCTGTTATTGTTCTATTGGCTTCTACAATAATACAACTTATATCCACAGCGATTGGTGTATCAAATAGTTTTGGGCTTTCAAGCATTAACAATTCTGGTTCACACGGGTTTTCAGAAATTATGTACGCATTTGTATCAATGGCAGGCAATAATGGTTCAGCATTTGGCGGTTTAAACGGGAATACCTTATTTTATAATCTTGCCGGAGCATTCGCTATGCTTGTCGGGCGATATTTCGTTATAGTTCCTTCTCTTGCAATAGCTGGAATGTTGGTGAAAAAAAAGATGGTGCCAAAAAGTGTTAAATTTCCAACCACAAGCCCAATTTTTGTTGTTATGCTTGTTGGTGTTGTAATAATTGTCGGCGCGCTATCGTTTTTTCCGCCGCTGGCCCTTGGCCCGTTACTTGAACACCTGATGCTACAGGCGGGGAGGACATTTTAATGGACAATAAACATAAGAAAAGCGTTTGGCATGCTGAAATTATTATTGATGCGATAAAAGGATCATTTTATAAACTAAATCCTATAAACCTTGTTCGCAATCCAGTTATGTTGATTGTTGAATTGGGGTCGGTCGTAGTAACATACATCGCATTTGAAAAAATGTTTGCGGGTGAAAATTTTGGTTTTGATATTCAGATAAGTTTGTGGCTATGGTTTACGGTACTTTTTGCAAACTTTGCGGAAGCGCTTGCGGAAGGTAAGGGAAAAGCACAAGCCGAAGCTTTAAAAAAATCCCGAAGTGAAACATCAGCAAATAAACTTTTGCCTAATGGTGCAATAGAAAACATTCCATCAATTTCACTATGTAAGGGCGATATTGTTGTAGTAATTGATAACGAAATAGTTCCAATTGATGGTGAAATAATTGAAGGTGTTTCGCTTATTGATGAGTCGGCAATAACTGGTGAATCTGCCCCTGTTGTAAGGGAATCAGGAGGAGACAAAAGTGGAGTAACAGGCGGTACTATAGTATTGTCAGGAAATATTAAAATAAGAATTACAGCAAATCCGGGTGAAACATTTCTTGATCAGATGATAGCGATGATTGAAAGTGCGAAACGACAAAAAACACCCAATGAAAAAGCTCTTGAAACATTACTTATCGCAATGACTGTGCTCTTTTTAGTTGTTTGTATTACGCTTAAATACTTTGCCGGATATATGAATGTGCCAATTTCAGTACCTATCCTTATTTCGTTGCTTGTGTGCTTAATGCCAACCACAATAGGTGGGTTATTGCCGGCAATAGGTATTGCCGGTATGGATCGGCTTTTAAGCAACAATGTTATTGCTCTAAGCGGCAGGGCAGTAGAAGCCGCAGGTGATGTTAATGTGGTGCTCCTTGATAAAACTGGAACAATAACACTTGGCAATAGAATGGCCACAGAGTTTCTGCCTGTTTCAGGAGTAAGCGAAGAAGAGCTTGCAAAAGCCGCAATGCTTTCTTCTCTTGCGGATGATACGCCAGAAGGCAGGAGTATTGTTGTTCTCGCAAAAGATAAGTTAAATGTTCGTGGCCGCGACATAAGGGCGCCAGAAGGTTCAACATTTATAGAGTTCAGCGCGCAAACTCGTATGAGTGGTATTGATACTGATTCTCAAAAAATACGCAAGGGGACTTTTGAAGCAATTGACAACTATGTGAAATCCAACGGCGGTATTATTCCGGATGATGCTGAGCGGTTGGCAAATAATGTTTCAGGCGATGGCGGCACGCCACTTGTGGTATGTGATGGGAAAAAAATTCTGGGAGTCGTTCGTTTAAAAGATATTCTTAAGCAGGGTATAAAAGAAAGGCTCGGGCAGTTAAGTTCTATGGGGATAGAATCAATAATGATTACTGGGGATAATCCCTTGACTGCCGTGGTAATTGCGGCAGAAGCTGGAGTAAGTGATTTTATAGCATCCGCAAAACCTGAAAGTAAACTTCAAAGCATTCGCGAACTACAATCCAGAGGAAATATGGTGGCAATGATAGGTGACGGAACCAACGATGCCCCAGCTCTTGCCCAGGCGGATGTTGCTGTCGCGATGAATGCAGGCACGCAGGCCGCTCGGGAAGCCGCAAACATGATTGACCTTGATTCATCACCCACGAAACTATTGGATATCGTGGAAATTGGTAAGCAAATACTTATTACCAGAGGATCCATAACCACTTTCAGTGTTACTAATGATGTTGCGAAGTATTTCGCGATTATTCCGGCAATCTTTGCGGCAACATATCCTATACTGGGCATATTAAACATTATGCATTTAACAAACCCTCAAAGCGCAGTTCTTTCAGCGGTAATTTTTAATGCACTCATTATTCCTATGCTTATACCGCTTTCTCTTAAGGGTGTGAGGTATAAACAATCTACTGCCCAGTCATTACTTGTGAGAAATTTTCTTGTTTACGGCCTTGGTGGGTTGATTTTGCCTTTTATAGGTATAAAGCTTATTGACATGCTAATTATATTTTTAAAACTTTTATAGGGGATTGCAAATCATGAAAAAAATATTGCTATCAATTAGGGTTTACTTAATTTTTACCATACTACTTGGGTTTATTTATCCTTTTGTAGTTACAGTTATCGTTCAGGTAATATTACCGTACCAAGCCAATGGAAGTATTATAAATAAGAATGATAAAGTTATTGGCTCAAAACTAATTGGTCAAAATTTTTCTAATCCGGAGTATTTCCACAGTAGACCATCGGCAAATAACTATGATGGGGTAAATTCTGGTGGTACAAATTTGGGGCCTTCAAGCAAAAAGTTGATAGACAGCACAGCAGAGAAGATTACAAAGATAAGGCAGGAAAATGGATTAGGTTCTGATACTCAAATTCCATCGGATATGGTGCTTTCATCGGCAAGCGGGCTTGATCCACATATTTCACTTCGAAACGCCCTGCTTCAGGTTAATCGTATATCAAAAATAAGAGGGATCGCTGTAAAAGATCTTAAAAAAATGATAAATAATAATACAGACTCCGATTTTATTGGAATATGGGGTTGTTCTGGAGTAAATGTTTTAAAATTAAATCTTGCTGTTGATAATTTCGGAAAGGATTTAAACAAATAATATGAAAAACAAAAGATCTAACCCCGATGAAATTTTAGAACAAATTAAACAAGATGATATTGGGTTAAGTAATGCCTCAAAAAAAGGTGTTCTGAAAATATTTCTTGGATACTGTGCGGGTGTGGGCAAAACATACCGTATGCTTCAGGAAGGTGCGACAAATAAAAAAAATGGTATTGATATTGTTATTGGTATTGCCGAAACACACGGCAGAAAAGATACAGAAGCTCTTCTTGACGGCCTTGATATAATACAGAGAAAAAAAATAGAGTATTCCGGAATCACTCTTAATGAATTAGATATAGACGCTATACTTAACCACCATCCAGCGCTTGTTCTTGTTGACGAACTGGCACACACCAATGCTCCAACTTCAAGACACTCAAAAAGATATCAAGATGTGGAAGAATTATTAAATGCTGGTATAGATGTATATTCTACGCTTAATGTTCAACATATTGAAAGCCTTATTGACATTGTCAATCAGATTTCTGGTGTCAAAGTTGCTGAAACTGTTCCAGACAGGATACTGGAACTCGCACAAGAGATTGAACTTGTTGATCTAACACCAGAGAAACTAATTGAGAGGTTTAATGAAGGGAAAGTGTATGTTCCAAAAAAGGCCGAGCAGGCTATGCGTCAATTTTTTAAAAAAGGAAACTTGCTCGCGCTTCGTGAGTTGTCGCTCCATTATACCGCTAAGCATGTTGATGAAGATGTACGCACATATATGAAAAAAAATGCTGTTTCCGGTCCATGGCCTGTTGGTTCTAGGCTTCTTGTATGTATTAGTACGAGTATCTCATCTGAAAGGTTAATTCGGTTTACTCATAGAATGGCACAGGATCTTGACGCGCAATGGTTTGTTGTTTATGTTGAATCGCGCCAACAACTGAAAATTGATGAAAAAGATAGGATTCAACTTGATAAAAATATTCGTCTTGCCGAAGATCTGGGAGCTAATGTTGTAATATTAAGTGGTAATAATGTGTCTGATGAAATAATAAACTTTGCAAAAGAAAAGAATGTAACCTTAATTGTGGCTGGTCCATCAAAAAGGACGCTTTTCAACAGAATATTTAAAGGTAATGTTTTAAGCAGGCTAATTTATGGCAATGCATCAATAAGTGTGTTGATTGCGCGCGATAATATACACGATAAAATTGAATACAAAAAAAATGAGTTGAGGAAAACAGATTACAAATCTTATATGGCAAGTTTTATTGCGATTATATTAACGGTTTGTGTAGGTATGCTGTTGCGCCCAACTCTTGAAGCCGTAAACATAGCCATGCTGCTGCTTTTACCTTCAATAGCAAGCGGCATACTTGGGGGTATTCGCGTAGGGCTATTTGCTTCAATTTTATCAATGGCCGCCTTCGATTTTTTCTTTGTACCGCCATATCTTACATTTCAGATGTCAGATCTAAGATTTTTACCGAGTTTTTTTGTGTTTATTCTGGTATCTGTAGTAACGAGTTATTTTACAAAATCAGTTCGTCAAGAAGCAGAAGGTTCTCGTCATAGAGAAAGGTTTATGTATTCCCTTTATTTATTTGCAAGGTCAATAATGACGGCAGAAGGGTTAGACAACATATTTGAGCGAGTTGTTAAAAGCATTTCTGATGCGTTTGAAAGCAATGTTGTTATTTTTCTGCCGGACGATACAGGTAAACTCAAACTTAAGGCAAGAGATAAAGATGATATTTTCTTAAGCGAAACGGAAAATGCGGTCGCTGTTTGGGTATATAACAACGGGCAAAGTGCTGGTAGAAGCACAAATACTCTATCATCAGCATCGTGGTATTATTTACCAATTAAAATACAAGAAAACACAATTGGTGTTGTAGGTATTAGAACGGTTGATAACTCACGGTTTCTAACACCAGAGCAAGACCAATTGATAGAGTCATTTGTAAGTATAGTTGCTCTTGCAATCAAAAAAGTATCATAAGAATTTGGAACACTGCGTTTATTGATTTGTGTTAACTTTACAGCTTGAGAATATCCCAAATTGGGGACTCTCAAGCTTTTTTTGGTGCCCCGAAAGCATTAAAATGAATTAAGCGTACTTCACATCATAAGAATCCTTTGCTTAAACAGCTGCATTTATTGTTTAAGTTTACCTTATTTGCCTTACTCTTCTTTTTATTCAAAAAATATGGTATAATTCGTAGCAAAATTTATAATGTTAATAGATAACTTTACAACAATTAATGATCGCATTTTGCAAGCGTGCAATAAAAGTGGCAACGACCCTAAAAACATAACACTCGTTGCTGTAACTAAAAAGGTATCCTTAGAGCAAATTTTTCAGGTCATTTCTTTTGGCGTTTCTAATATTGCGGAGAATAAAATTCAGGAAGCCCAAACAAAGATACCGGAAATTTCGGTCAGATATAGTTCGGTAAAAAAGCATTTTATAGGTCATTTGCAAACAAACAAGGCAAAAAAAGCTGTTGAGTTATTTGATTTGATTCAATCCATAGACAGTATACGCATTGCTCAATCAGTTGATAAAGCGGCTCTTGAAGCGGGTAAAATTCAAGAGTGTCTTGTAGAACTAAAGGTTTCCGGCGAAGAAAGTAAATTTGGCGTAAAACCAGAAGAGTTAAACAAGTTAGTTGAGTACGTTTTTTCTTGTAAAAATATAAAGTTACGCGGGCTAATGGCAATGGCTCCTTACTTTGATGAAGTTGAAAATTCAAGAAAATATTTCAGAGAAGCAAAAGAAGTTTTTAAGAATATAAAGACAACTCATAAACTTACAGACTTCAATATGCTTTCAATGGGAATGTCGGCAGATTTTGAAGTGGCAATAGAAGAAGGCGCAACATTAATTAGGGTTGGAAGTGGGCTTTTTGGTGAATTAAATGGCAAATAAATTAAATAAAAAAATTGTTTTCTTAGGTGCGGGCAATATGGGTTTTGCAATAGCATCGGGGCTTGTTTCTAGTGCTCTTGTGAATCCTTCTCAAATTGCTTTTGTTGATATTGATTTTGCCAAAAGCGCAAAAGCCGCGAAAAAACTTAAAGCTCGCGCGTTTAAAGCAAATCAAGATGCGCTTAAGTGGGCAGACATAATTTTTATAGCTGTTAAACCAGGAAATGTTTTGGATTTATTAAACAATGTTGCAGCGTCAATAAATAAATCTAAGTTTGTAATATCTGTTGCCGCGGGCATAAGTACATCTTTTATAGAAAAAAATATTGGTTTTAAAGTCCCCGTAGTTCGTTCAATGCCGAATACTCCGGCACTCGTAGGCGAAGGTGCTATTGCGATTAGTGCTGGCCGTTATGCAACAAAGAATCATTTATCGCTTGCAAATAAACTTTTTGGTGCGGTTGGTAAAGTTTTTATAGTTCCTGAAAAATCAATGAATGCAATTACTGCTGTTTCCGGTTCTGGCCCGGCATATGTGTTTTATCTTTGTGAGCTATTAGAAGAGGCTGCGCAAAAGCTTGGTCTTTCCTTGCCACTTGCCCGCGAACTTTCGGCACAAACTTTTTTTGGTGCTGGTAAAATGCTTTTAACAAGTAAATCAAATACAGCAGATTTAAGGTCAGCTGTAACATCTCCAAATGGTACCACTGAAGCTGCAATCAAGCATTTGCAAGGAAATTTTTTCGGTAGAGTTTTTAAAGACGGTGTAGTGCGTGCTTGCAAACGCTCGCGAGAATTGAGTAAGTAAATTATAGGAGGAAGGGATGATAATAAAAGTAAGAGTAATTCCGAACTCCAAGAGAAATGAAGTTGTAGGCAGAATTGGTTCAATACTTAGAGTTAAAATATCGGCTCCGGCTGTAGAGGGTAAAGCAAACGAAGAATTACGCGAGTTCCTTGCCGAATTCTTTGAAGTAAAAACTGCAATGGTTTTGCTGAGAAAAGGTGAGCGCGGTAGAGAAAAAACCATTGAAATATGTGGCCGTTCAGATGAAGACCTTGACTGTGTGCTTGATACAATCCCCTGAGAAGCATACCTTTTAGAGTCCGCGGTAACAATAATGTGCAATCTTCGTTTATTCATTTGTGTGTGAGATTTGGTTAAGTTTTGTAAGAGGATAGTATGGCTGAGAAAAGCGTATATTCAAACACTGTAAACCTTCCTAAAACCGATTTTCCTATGAAAGCAAGCCTTTCTACGCGTGAAAACGAGTTTCTTGCTATTTGGGAAAAGTTAGGTGTTTATGAAAAAATAAGGCAAAAAAATTCAGGCAAAAAAAAGTATGTTTTGCATGACGGCCCACCTTATGCCAACGGTCACATTCATTTAGGTACCGCGTTAAATAAAATACTCAAAGATTTTGTTGTTAAGTACAAAAGTGCTTGTGGTTTTGATGCCCCATACACACCCGGCTGGGACTGCCACGGTTTGCCAATAGAGCAACAGTGCTTAAAAGAAATGGGTACAGACAAACACAAAGTTGACCTTTCTAAGTTCAGAAAAGAGGCGGCCGCTTTTGCCTTAAAATTTGTGGAAATTCAAAAAAGTGAGTTTAAGCGCCTCGGAGTGCTTGCCGACTGGGAAAATCCATATCTAACATTAAAGCACGAATATGAGTCGGTTATAATAAATGTTTTTGGCCGCCTTGCACAAGAAGGCTACATATTCCGTCAGAAAAAACCTGTTTACTGGTGCCCAACTTGCGAAACCGCACTTGCGGATGCCGAAGTTGAGTACGCTCAGCATATATCACACTCCATATTTGTTAAGTTTGAAATAATAAAAGTGCCTGTTGATGTTCCTATTACATTGCCCGCATCGGTGCTTATATGGACAACTACTCCATGGACCTTGCCGGCAAATGTGGCACTTGCTTTTCACCCGGATGCAAATTATGTTCTGGCTTCTTTACTCACACATCTG
>Ga0247841_10010177_pt1 | contig 12881 bp, 8 predicted proteins | sample LaCruzMarch2015__2_FD_192410 | JGI IMG/M metagenome (GOLD analysis project Ga0247841, IMG submission 192410) | Freshwater microbial communities from meromictic Lake La Cruz, Castile-La Mancha, Spain - LaCruzMarch2015_18m | ecosystem: Environmental > Aquatic > Freshwater > Lake | place: Spain... | reverse complement strand
CTCGCCTTCCTGTACAAATGGAACGGGCGTAATCAGTTCATCGACAATGGCATACACGGGCCAATTGATGGTATCGGCGGCCCACCGGGTGGGTTTGTCCGACAGATCGAACCGCAACTGGCCGCCTCGGGCGAGCATGTCGTGCTGCAAGTAGCTTTTGACCCAATTGATGCCGTTGTATTGAATATTGTCGACATAAAAACGCTTTCTGGATACGCCCGGGGCAGTAATCTCCAATGTTTTTCCGTTATCCATGTGCCAAACGGTGCGCTCAAACCACGGTGTACCCACGATGTATACATTGGACGCGGGCGCAACCGGGTAAAATCCGAGTGCTGAAAACACCAGCCAGGCCGACATTTGGCCCACGTCTTCGTTGCCGCAGAGGCCGTCGGGCTTGTCGGTGTACAGTTCGTCCATGATTTGCCTTACCCGTTGTTGGGTTTTCCACGGTTGACCGGCGTAGTTATACAGGTAAGCCATGTGGTGGCTGGGCTCATTGCCATGTGCATATTGCCCGATGAGTCCGGTGATGTCGGCTTGTTCTCGACCCGTTGTTTTAGAAGGCGCGGTGAAGAGTTTATCGAGTGCTTTGGCAAAGGCATCTGGCCCGCCCATCCAATCCATGAGGGTGCTCATGTCGTGGGGTACAGCAAAGCGGTATTGCCATGCATTGGCCTCGGTAAAGTTGAAGTTGACCTGATTGGGATCAAAGGGTTTTTGCCAGGAGGCGTTGGCTTTACCCCTGAAAAACCCGCTTGTGGGGTCGAACAGGTTTTTCCAGTTTTGAGCGCGTTGCATGAATGTTTTGTACACCGCGTCGTTGCCTTGCATTTTGGCCATTTGGGCGATGCACCAATCGTCGTAGGCGTATTCAAGGGTTTTGGAAACACTTTCGCCCTCTTTATCAGCCGGTACATACCCATATTTGCGGTAGTGGTCTATGCCCCATTTGGCTTGTTCGGCCGAGGCGATCATGGCTTTCAGGGCCAGCTGGCCGTCGTACCCGCGGATGCCCTTTCGCCAGGCATCGGCGATGACGGGCACGCTGTGGTAGCCAATCATGCAGTTGGTTTCATTGCCAGCCAGCTCCCACACTGGCAACAGACCCGATTGTTCATATTGGTGCAGAAACGATTGAATAAAATCGTTCATACGGGCTGGTTCGAGCAGTGTGTACAACGGTTTGCAGGCTCGATAGGTATCCCAGAGTGAAAAAACGGTATAGGTGGAATGGGCTTGATCGAGGTGCGCCTCGCCGTCGTGGCCCCGGTAATGGCCATCTACATCACTAAACAGGTTAGGGGCCACCATGGTGTGGTAAAGCGCGGTATAAAACACCCGTTTTTGGGCATCGGTACCGCCGCTGACTTCTAAGCGGCCAAGCGATTTGAGCCAGGCGGCGCGGGCGGCGTTGCGGTACCGGTCAAAATCAAAGTGGTTTGCTTCTTCCTGAAGGTTTTGCAGTGCACCTTCTGCGCTCACGCCGGAAATGCCGACCGTGACCACGAGTGGTTGGGCGCCCGTGTTGGCAAAGTCAACGGTACACACCACATCAGTGCCAGTAGCAGATTGCATGCCCACCAGCGGCGATGTGCGGGTGTCGCGCACTTTTCCAATGATAAACGGCTGGGAGAAGCGGATGGCAAAATACACGCGTTGCTCTGGTGCCCAACCAGTGGACATGCGGTAGCCCATCAGGGTGTGGTCATTGACGATGGTCAGGCTCGATTTCACCACCTTGTCGCGGTGTCGAAGGTCAATAAGAATATGAGAATAAGTTGCTTCCGCCGGAAACGTGTATCGGTGTATGCCCGCTCGGGGGGTTGCGGTGAGTTCGGCGAGCACGTTGGGCTTGTCCAGCAGTACTTTGTAATAGCCGGGTTCGGCGTGCTCGTTTGTTTTCTGAAAAGGGGAGGCATACTCCTCCGGGTCAAGTGGCGCCCGACCCATGTAAGGCATCAGGAGCACGTCGCAGTAATCGGGCACTCCGGTACCACTAAGGTGGGTATGGCTGAAACCGTAAATGCTTTTGTCGGAATAATGGTAACCAGAGCAGCCATCCCACCCTTCAAGGCGGGTATCGGGGCTGAGTTGAACCATGCCAAAAGGACACGTAGCGCCAGGAAAAGTGTGGCCATGTGCATCGGTACCGATGAACGGATCAACAAACGGTATGGGGTCAAATCCGGCTTCTGTTGGTTGAGCAAAAAGCGGAAGAACCCAGCAGCATGCCAGGCAAGCTGCGACAATCGGGCGGATTTGCATGTACTTATTTGGCGAAATTCTGCAATTGACCTTGGTTACATAACATCACGCCCCACGAGAAAAAGAAAAAAAGGAACATGAAAATGTACAGGATACAATAGCCTTTACCGCCAGCGTTTTGAATATTTTCCATTGTAGTGGGTTGTATGGTTGCCAATATTGCGGCGCAAAAATACGCAAGATGAATACGCGAAGGCCCACCCGTCATATTATTTTAACCCTATCTTTGCATTTTTTATGTTCGCATTGACACCAGACGGAAAGCCAGCACTCTTTTGTCCATGCACATCATGACAGACGTCATCCAGTTACTGCCCGAGAACGTGGCCAACCAGATCGCCGCCGGCGAAGTGGTACAGCGCCCTGCTTCTGTGGTCAAAGAATTGTTGGAAAATGCGGTAGACGCAGGTGCCTCCCAATTGCGGCTGATTGTGCGCGACGCGGGTAAAACGCTCATCCACGTGGTTGACAATGGCTGTGGCATGTCGGAAACGGACGCTCGCATGTGTTTTGAGCGCCATGCCACGTCTAAAATACGCGAAGCCAAGGATTTATTTGCCATTCGGACCATGGGTTTCAGGGGTGAAGCCCTGGCATCCATTGCGGCTGTGGCACAGGTTGAACTGCGCACACGGCGCAACATAGACGAGTTGGGGGTACGCGTGGTAGTAGAAGATTCTGTGGTAAAAGCCCACGAGCCGGTTTCTACGCCCACAGGCACCAGCATTGCCGTTAAAAATCTTTTTTTCAACGTGCCCGCCCGCCGCAATTTTTTGCGCAGCGACGCCGTAGAAATGCGCCACATCCTCGATGAATTTCAGCGCATTGCCCTGGCACATCCCGATCTTTTTTTCTCCCTCCACCACAACGATTCGGAGGTACTGCACCTGCCAGCAGGCAATTTGCGTCAGCGCATAGTCAAAATTTTTGGCGACGCCCTGAACAAAAAGTTGGTGCCGGTGCAACAAGACACCGAAATTTTGAACATCAGCGGCTTTGTGGGCAACCCCGATTACTACCGCAAGGCGCGCGGCGAACAGCTTTTTTTTGTCAACGAACGTTTCATCAAAAGCAATTACCTGCACCATGCAGTCGTTTCGGCCTATGAAGATCTGTTGCCCTCCGATACCTATCCTTTTTACGTGCTCTTTTTACAATTAGATCCCTCCCGAATTGACATCAACGTGCATCCCACCAAACAGGAAATCAAGTTTGACGACGAAAAATTAGTCTACAATTACCTGAAAGTGACTATCCGACATGCTCTGGGTAGCCACAACATTACCCCTACCCTCGATTTTGAGCAGGAACCAGCGTTTAATGCGCGTCAAACGCAGTCCTCAGGCGACCGGCCGGACACCAATCGGGTGGATTCGTTCCGCCGACCCACACCTTCTACGGACAATGCGCGCCACGAAAGCAATTTGCGCGAGTGGCAGACGATGTATGATGCCATGCCTGAGGGTGCCGCCTCCAATACGATCACAATGGCGTCGGGGTCTGATGCCGCCGGCGCGGCCTTTCAGCAGCGCAGTTCTATGGATGCCGACGACTTGCCCGCTGCGCAGGAAAAAAAAGAACCTTACCAAATCCATAGGCAGTTTATCCTGACCCAAATCAGGTCTGGCTTTTTGCTTATAGACCAACAGGCGGCCAGTGAGCGTATTTTATATGAGCGCTACCTCGAAGCGCTTGCCCAACAGCCCATCGCCACTCAACAAGCGTTGTTTCCCAAAAACTTGCGTTTATCGGCAGCAGATGCGGCCATTTTGAACGATATCCTACCAGAATTAAACAGCCTTGGTTTCGACATTGCGCCTTTTGGCGGAACCGAGTTTGTAATACACGGGGCACCAGCAGAAATGGGCAATTCCGGCATGGAAGAAGCTTTGCTGGAGCGTGTATTGGCCCAGTTTAAAGAAAACATGGAGCTGCAACTGGGCATCCACGAAAACCTTGCCCGGTCCATGGCCCGCAATGCGGCCATCAAGCGCGGCTGGCTCCTCCGCGTTGCAGAAATGCAAGAACTCATTGACCAGCTTTTTGCCTGTACCGTACCGTACAGCAGTCCTGGCGGTTCGCCTTGTATGCAAACCTACAACCTCGAAGATTTGCAAAAGTATTTTTCCGCCTAATGCCCTCCATATGACCCAATTTGGTTTTTATCAACCGTTTACAGGCGTTGTCCGCCACCTGATCATCATCAATGTCCTGATGTTTTTCGGCTCCTATATTGTGTTGGGCTCCGAGAGTTGGAATACAGACTTGCATGGCTACAGTGATCTGGGAAGACTCATGTTTGCTATGTACCTTCCGGGCTCGGTGCACTTCAGGCCCTGGCAGGTGGTTACCCACATGTTTATGCATGCCGACTTTGGGCACTTGCTTTTCAACATGCTGTCTTTGTTCTTTTTTGGCCCCTCTATTGAGCGGGTATGGGGCGTTTTCCGGTTCCTGACATACTACTTTGTTTGCGGGCTGGGTGCCATGGCGCTTCACGTGGGGGTACAGTGGTGGTCTTTGACACAAGCCGGTTTTGATCCTACGGCCTACAACGTACCCATGCTGGGCGCTTCCGGGGCTATTTTCGGCATCCTGGTAGCCTTTGCCTGGTTATTTCCGGATCAGATCATCAGCTTGATTTTTCCGCCAGTATCGCTAAAAGCTAAATATTTTGTACCAATCATGGCCGCCTTAGAACTCTTGTACGGTGTGCGTGGTTATTCATCGAACGTTGCCCACTTTGCACATTTGGGCGGCGCTTTGGTCGGATTTTTGCTTATCCTCGTTTGGTACAAACCTTTTGGAAAATAAATGGCGCTTTTTAGTTCAATATGGGACGATTTCCGTGGTGCATTTCGCAGCGGCAACATGGTGACCAAACTGGTGTTGGCCAATGTCACCGTCTGGGTTTTGGTCAGCACTGCCAACATCCTGCTTTGGTTAGTCATGGGCGGGCAAGATGTCAGTGAGCTGTTTTTTAGCGGGCTGAGCCACCTTTGTATGCCTGCTGATCCGTGGCGCCTGCTTACCCATTTGTGGACGCCTTTTACCAGCATATTTTTGCATCAGGGTTTATTTCACCTGTTGAACAACATCGTTGCGCTGTATCTTTTTGGTGCCATTGTGGGCGATTTGGTGGGCGACCGGCGCGTGTTGCCCATATACCTCATGGGGGGCTTGGTAGGCAATCTTTTGTACCTCGTATCGGCCAACCTGATGCCCAACCTCGGTCAATACGCTTTGGGCGCTTCGGGTGCCGTAATGGCCTTTGCCGGTGCAGCCATCATCCTTGCGCCTGAATACCGCGTAGCGCTCCTCCTGTTGGGTGAAGTAAAGGTTAAATACATTGTGTTGGTGATGCTCCTGCTTGACCTGCTGGGCATTGCCAACCAGGTGAATACCGGAGGCCACATTGCGCACCTCGGCGGCTTTGCGTTTGGCTGCTGGTTTGTGTACCGCCTCCGCGACGGATACGACATGGCGCTTCCGGTAAACCGTTTGCTCGATCGAATCGGGAGCTGGTTTACCCAGGGCAGCCGACCTTCCGCAAAACCATCAAAAGTGCGTACTTTGCAAAAAGTGTATCAAAACCCTAGAGGCAAGCCCAAACCGGCCAATGTCGGCGAGCAGATGCCTTCTGCCTCTTTCCAGGAAAGATTAGACGCTATATTGGACAAAATTAAGGCCAATGGCTACGAAAGCCTCACACAGGAAGAAAAAGACTTTCTCTTTCAAGCCAGTAAAAAGTAGCCGGCTTCTCCTGCTCCGTTAGCCATGCGATCCCTGATAGCCTACTTCCTGAAAATAGCGAGTGTGTTGGTTGCGTTTGCCACCCTCCTGTCTTACCTGTCGCCATACGTCAACCCGGGACGCTTCCCCTGGATTGCTTTTTTTGGCACAGCCTACCCCTGGTTGCTCTTGCTAAACCTGCTCTTGCTCTTTTTGTGGTGGTGGGGCCGCAACCGCTTTGCTTTTTACCATTTGGGTATCATCCTGATGGGCTGGAACGCACTCAGCGGCTTTTGGGGCATGCACTGGGCCAAAGATCCCATTCCGGAAGACAGCATGCTGGTGATGACCCATAATTTAGGAAACATATTGGGCAATAAAAAACGTACAGCCGATAATTACCAACAGGCAGCCGATGCGTATGCAGCCTACCTTCGGCAGCAAGGTGTGCCGGACGTGATTTGTACGCAGGAAACCAGCGTGTACTTCTACCGCCGATTAGCCGAAAATTTGGGCTATGCCCACACCTTTAACCTGAAAAAAGGTACCGTCATCCTGAGCAAATACCCTATGGAGGCTGGTGGCGACATACCGTTGGGCAAAACAGCCAATTCGGCACTGTGGGCCGACCTCAACGCAGCGGGCCGTGTGTTGCGGGTGTACAACGTGCACCTACAGTCGAACCGGGTAACCGCCCAAACAGAAAAAGTACTGGAAGACCCCGACGCCATTGACCACGGTTCCTTCAACGAAGTGGGGGGTATTCTATGGAAAGTGGGTGAAGCGACGAGCATCCGCGCCGACCAGTCGGAAAAGGTGCGCGAACACATTGGGTCCTGCAAACACCCTGTACTGGTGTGCGGTGACCTCAACGATACGCCTAATTCTTATGTGTACCGGGTCATTTCAAACGACATGCACGATGCCTTCCGGGAGAAAGGCCTGGGTTCAGGCGCTACGTTCGCAGGTGTCCTGCCATTTTTACGAATCGATTATGTGCTGAGTAGTCAGGATTTGCAACCCTTCCGGTGCAAAACCCTGACTAAACGGTTTTCAGACCACTACGGGGTCATGGCGACGGTAGGCTGGCCGAACAAGTAAATGCCTGTTCGGCCCTGCACACCCGCCATGGTGTTTATTTTAAAATGATCACCCCTTTTGCTTCGTAGGTAATTTCGCGAAGCGGCTCTGTAATGGCCTCAATTTCTGCTTTTGATTTGCCTGCATCCTGGGCATAGTGACGCAGTTCGTCAACCGGCGTCAAATTAACCCTGGCAAACCCGTCGACCACTACCTTTTTGCCCGAAATGTCTTTCGGCATAAAAAAAGCGTAGTCTTTGAACGTGACGCGCATGTCCGGTTGTCCGGGTGCGGTAAGGGTCATCCAGCAGCCTTTTACCTGACAAACTTTTTCAACGGTGCCCGTCACCTTGATGGCCAGCGAGTCCACGTTGTTCATTTTGGATGCTAATTTGGCATATTCTGTGGCTCCTTTGGGGGTGATGGTTTCGCCAAAATGAGTGCCCGCTTTGGAAGTGGCCTGAGCCGAAACGGTTTGGCCATTGGCCGCAACCAGCAACAATGCCAATCCGAGCGCCTGCGTGAAATTTTTTAACATGATTTTATGAAATTTTCAAGTGTTTGAAAAATAAGCGTTTAATTGTTTTTCTCACCACAAAAATACATCAAATTCAGTAAGTGCGCACATATGGCACAATATTCGTACTGGAAGATTGTTCTTTGCTTCGACGATTGTGTCCGCTACGGCGCTACCCGTCACCTAACCTCCGGCCGACATGCACTCGAAGCAACCTGAATTAATCTTTTTTCGCGACAATGCTTGCACCCTTCTCTACACCAATTCAAGAACAATCAATCTTACTACCATGAAGGGTACAATCAAATTTTCACACATCCTGTTTACCGTTTGTGTGCTCTCGGTTGGGTTTTCCAGCCCCGCATTCGCGCAATGCGTCAGTGGCAATTGCTATGAGGGTTCGGGTACCTACAAATACCCCAACGGCTCGGTGTATACTGGCCAATTTGCCTATGGCAAACAGCAGGGCCGGGGCGTCATGAAGTACACCAACAACACAGAATACACCGGCGATTGGCAAAGCGGCCAGCGCCATGGCAAAGGGAAAATGCGTTTTGCCAACAACAACGTGTATGAAGGTCAATTCGTCAACGGCCGCATGGAAGGGCAGGGTGTAATGGCTTACGCCAACGGAGACCGATACACTGGACAATGGCTCCGAGATATGCCCCAGGGCAAAGGCACTTATGCCTTCAAATCGAAAGAACGCTATGAAGGCGATTTCAAAAACGGGAGCTTCGACGGCCAGGGTGCCATGTATTATCCCGACGGCGCTTATTACACTGGCGGATGGAAAAACAACCGCAAACACGGATCGGGTAAACTGGTGAGTCCCAATGGCACTACTGAATCCGGCTCCTGGCAAGAAGGCAAAATGGTAAGCACAGCCCAACCCACCCAACCGGCCCCTTCAAAAGTACAGCCAACTGCCCCGACAACCACGTCCAGTACCAGCTCCGCCGGAAGCAGCAGGCCCAATGTGAGCAATATGCGCAATTGCAACAATGTCAATTGTGGAAACGGCACCGGATACTACACTTACCCCGACGGATCCATGTGGGTAGGCCAATTTAAAGAAGGACGGCCCGTAGGAAAAGGTGTGTGCTATTACTCTAATGGCGACCGCTACGAGGGCAACTGGAGCCTGAACGCACCCAATGGCGAAGGCATCATGCATTTTGCCAGCGGACGGGTGTACGGAGCAGTGTGGGTCAATGGCTCGCCAGTGCAAGAGTTAGACTCCCGCGAGCAAATGCCCACCGGCCCTGTAGGCACCGAAAACACGTCTAATGTGCGCATTTACGCCGTAGTGGTCGGGGTGGGAAAATACCAGACCATGCCTACCCTGCAATTTACCGACGATGATGCCCACCGGTTTTACACGTTCCTTAAAAGTCCAGAGGGCGGCGCTTTACCCGACAATCAAATCACCATGTTGCTCGACGAACGCGCCACCCGAGCCAATATCGTCAACGCCATGCAGCAATACCTCCTGCGCGCAGATGCCAATGATGTGGTGCTGTTTTACTTCAGCGGCCACGGCTTAGCTGGCAGCTTTTTGCCCGTCGACTTTGACGGTTATAACAATAAACTCCGCCACGATGAGGTGCGCCAAATCTTGCTCAAAAGCAAGGCCAAGCACAAGCTTTGCATCGCCGACGCCTGCCACAGCGGATCCCTTACCTACGGAAACAGCTTGGTGGCCAAAGGCCCTGTACCCGTAACTTTGGATCGCTACTACCAGGCTTTTGAAGAAACAGACGGCGGCATTGCCCTGCTCATGTCGTCCAAAGCAGAAGAACTCTCGCTCGAAGACCATGGCCTGCGACAGGGCGTGTTTACCTACTACCTCATGAAGGGCCTCAAAGGGGAGGCCGACGCAGACAGGAATCAATTGGTTGACATCCAGGAAATATACCAGTACGTGTTCAAACAGGTACGTACTTATACCTCAGGCATCCAAACACCTGTATTGACCGGTGATTTTGACAACCACATGCCGGTGGCTTTTAGACGGTATTAGTGGAGTGGAGGAGTGGAGAGGTTGAGGAGTGGAGATGTTGAGGAGTTGAGAGGGCCAAACTTTAGTGCCCTCAACCCCTCAACTCCTCAACCCCTCAACTCCTCAACTCCTCAACTCCTCAACCCCTCAACTCCTCAACCCCTCAACTCCTCAACTCCTCAACTCCTCAACCCCTCAACTCCTCAACCCCTCAACTCCTCAACCCCTCAACCTCTCAACTCCTCCACTTTCTCCAACAACCACTTTTTGGACATCAACGGCTCGCAATCGGCAATTTGCGTGCACAGGGAGGCAAGCTCCTCGGTGTCGCCTGGTCTCAGGCTGATCAGTTTGCGCACAAAACGCAGAAATTGCAGATATTGATTTTTGACGGATTTAGAAATCAGCTTGTTGCGCCGCAAATAGATTCGGAAGCTGTCCACCAAAGAGTCTAAGGCGTTAAATTCGTCTGACTCGTAGTAGGTGCGCACCAGAATGAGTTTGGCGCTCAAGGCATATACCACGTCGCTGTATTCCACATTGCGCAAAAGCTCAATTACTTTGTCGTGCTGGTGTTGGTGCGAGTATAGGTTGGCCAGGTTAAAGGTTCGGGCATTATCTCGGATATGAGCAGGCAAGTACACGGCGTGCGATTGAATAAACTGCTCTGCCAACTCGTATTCCCCTACGCGCAGCCCAACGGTGATGATGTTTTTATACAAACCCTCAGACAAGCTACCGCTTTCGAGCAATAAATTTTTGTCGATTAGTATTTTAAATATGTTGAATAATTCGTGATAATAGGCCAAACGGCCCTGATTAATTTTTAAGGCGCAGTAATTTTGAGCAAGTTGGTACAAGGTGCGGTATTCGGCCTCTGGAATTTGAGTAACTACCTTTTCAAGGCTGCCCAAAAAACCGTGGTACCAGTGCTCTTCATCAAAATGGACTAAAGACAGGGCAACCTGTTTGTACAGGCTGATAAGTGGCTCATTTGAAAATTGATCTCCGCCCAAAAAATCCCAAAAACCCTCTATCAAGGGCATGTCATCAGGTGCAGGGCGCAAACGTTTGTAGATGAGCCACGACACGTAAAACTTCAGTTTCTGAATGGCGTAAAAACGGTCTAATGCGCGGTCGGCAGGCAATAATTTTTCTGCATACCCTGTAGACGTAAGTGTTCCGGTGCTTCTGGTAAAGGCATTCCAATGTATGCGGTACAGGGAGAGGTAGTCATCAGACGTTTTGCCCTTCCGGTTTTCCGAGAGGCGTTGCAGTTGCCGTTCTACCCCGGCAAGGTGTTTTTCAAGATTGGGCTGCGCCAGTTGAGTCTGTAGCTCAATGCCTGTCGCATACGGATCTTGTTGCCAGCCCTCTATGGCCATAAATTGCAAAGTAAGCTGCATCAGTTCAGAGGAAATGCGCCTTAATTGTGCTTCGTCAAATGATTTTTCAGGGTACACATGCCCCCATACCTTCCGTTTATCCAATTCGGGCAAGCGGTCAGCATCCTGACGCAGGGCCTCGTTCAGGTATTCAAAAAAGGCCACCACATCGGTTTGTTCATTAAAATACGGCGACATCAAAAACTTGCGCATTCGATTCAGCCCGTATTTGTCAAACCGGCGCAACAAGGTTAATAGTTTCTCGCTAAACAATTCTTTTAGATAATTTATTTTGTTAAAAAATTAGCTTTCAATTTATTACAAAGGTATTTTTTATATTTTTTTTAGACAAACACCTGGAAATGTATTTCTGTCTGATTCCGACATTTTAGACTTTTGTATCGTAAATATGGCTTTAGCGCTGATTATCAACCCAAACGGGGGAAAAAGCGTTTAACCTAAACCAGGCTTTACTCAACAGATACCTATGAAATACTACAACTACATCCAAATGGTGGCAGCCGTTCTGCTGGTTACTGCCCATAGTTTATCTGTTGTTGCACAAACCGCCTGTACGCGCATGGGGTTGATCGCCACCGACCAGACAGGTTGCGGTGCGGTTATCCTGGATCTACAAACTGGCGAAGTTTTTTGGGCGGTTAAAGGGCTCGGCGCACATACTGCCGGCCAAAAAGTGCTGTTTGATGCAGTACCCGCCACTTTGCCGACAGGATGCACTTCCAACGGTATTCCATCAGTGGATGTGACTTGTATTGCTGACCTGCCTGTTTGCCAGTCGGCTTTCATCGTGCGTGAAGATGCCATCAATAACCTTACCCGGCACTTTGAGGCCTTGACAACGGATGCAGAAGGGCATCATTGTACCTGGACTTTTGGCGATGGCACTACAGCCAATGGCCTCCTGGCAGACCACACATACCCTTACGAAGGTCAATACACGGTTTGTCTTACTATTTGGGATCAGTTTGGCTGTTACGACCAACGCTGCGATACCATCCACATCACTGCTCAAAATGACTCCTGGTGTGATTACGATGTATCGCTCACAGCTGTTGGGAACAAACTGTACGGTTCACTCGAATCCATGAGCGGCGACGCCGGGAACGTAGAGTCGGTTCGATGGTTTCTGACACAAAACAACCAGACGTTATCCACCGACAAAGCTTTTACCTACGAGTTGGTACCCAACGATAATTACCTGGTTTGCGTGGACTATCAGGTAAAAAATACGGACGACGGGAGCCTGTGCGAAGGCAAGCGCTGCCAGCAGATCATTCTGGATACCACCAATTGTATGCAACCTGCTTTGGCTGAACCGGATTCGGCGTGTGCCAGTGTATATGCCCCTGTTTGTGGTTGCGACGGACTGACGTATGCCAACGAATGCGAGGCGCTGCGCGCTGGCGTGCTCACGTGGTGGGCGGGTGAGTGTGGCAGTGCAAGCCAGGGCACTTGTGGTGCCGATTTGCATTACAGCGTGGTAGATGGTAATCCGGATACCGGATTCAAGGTGGTGTTTCACAACCGTTCGAGCGGTTTTTTTAACTTTTGTCAGCTTGATTTTGGCGACGGCAGCCCCATTTTCGAACATGCCAACTGGGATACGGTTGAGCATTGGTATGCCAAAGCCGGCATTTACCGGGCTACCCTGTCGACGTGGCAATTAAACGCCTGCTTGTCGTCGCTCACCCAGTTGGTAGTCACCGACGCCTATCAACTCAACAATGGCCAGAAACCCGCGTCCACCGATTATGTATTACCGGGCGATACCAATGGCGACGACAAGGCCAACGTGCTGGACTTGCTGCATATAGGCCTCAGTTATTTCCACAATGGTCCCCCGCGTCCCTATGCACACACAGCCTCGGCACCGCAG